>Ga0207046_10052_pt2 | contig 25546 bp, 14 predicted proteins | sample Alteio_BWMinCont_66_FD_153303 | JGI IMG/M metagenome (GOLD analysis project Ga0207046, IMG submission 153303) | Enriched cells from forest soil in Barre Woods Harvard Forest LTER site, Petersham, Massachusetts, United States -... | ecosystem: Environmental > Terrestrial > Soil > Temperate forest >...
TGTGGTGGCGAGTGGCACAGCAACGCTCGGCTACCAATGGCAGAAGAACGGCGCAAACATCAGTGGGGCCATCGCAGCCAGCTATACCACGCCCGCAACCACGAGTACCGATAACGGCTCCACGTTCCAGGCGGTGGTGAGCAATTCAGCGGGGAGCATAACGAGCAGTGCCGCGACTCTGACGGTGAACCCCGCCGTGGTGGCACCCACGATCACGGCACAACCTGCGAGTCAAACGGTGACTGCAGGCCAAACGGCTACTTTTGCTGTGGTGGCGAGTGGCACAGGGCCGCTCGGCTACCAGTGGCAGAAGAATGGCGGAAACATCAGTGGGGCCACCTCGCCCAGCTATACCACGCCCGCAACCACGAGTACCGATAACGCCTCCACGTTCCGGGTGGAGGTGAGCAATTCATCGGGGAGCATAACGAGCAGTGCCGCGACTCTGACGGTGAACCCCGCCGTGGTGGCGCCCACGATCACGGCGCAACCTGCGAGTCAAACAGTGACTGCAGGCCAAACGGCTACTTTTGCTGTGGCGGCCAATGGCACAGCGCCGCTCAGCTACCAATGGCAGAAGAATGGCGCAAACATCAGTGGGGCGACGTCGCCCAGCTATACCACGCCCGCAACCACGAGTATCGATAATGCCTCCACGTTCCTGGTGGTGGTAAGCAACTCAGCGGGGAGCGTAACAAGCAGCGTCGCAACTCTTACGGTGAACCCGGCGGCGGTGGCACCGACGATCACAGTGCAACCTACGAGTCAAACGGTAACTGCCGGCCAAACCGCTACTTTTGCTGTGGTGGCGAGTGGCACAGCAACGCTCGGCTACCAATGGCAGAAGAACGGCGCAAACATCAGTGGGGCCATCGCAGCCAGCTATACCACGCCCGCAACCACGAGTACCGATAACGGCTCCACGTTCCAGGCGGTGGTGAGCAATTCAGCGGGGAGCATAACGAGCAGTGCCGCGACTCTGACGGTGAACCCCGCCGTGGTGGCACCCACGATCACGGCACAACCTGCGAGTCAAACGGTGACTGCAGGCCAAACGGCTACTTTTGCTGTGGTGGCGAGTGGCACAGGGCCGCTCGGCTACCAGTGGCAGAAGAATGGCGGAAACATCAGTGGGGCCACCTCGCCCAGCTATACCACGCCCGCAACCACGAGTACCGATAACGCCTCCACGTTCCGGGTGGTGGTGAGCAACTCAGCGGGGAGCATAACGAGCAGTGCCGCGACTCTTACGGTGAACCCCGCGGCAGTGGCGCCCACGATCGCGGCACAACCCTCGAATCAGACCGTGACGGCGGGGCAAACGGCTACTTTTGCTGTGGTGGCGAGTGGCACAGCCCCGCTGAGCTACCAATGGCAGAAGAACGGCGTGAACATCAGTGGGGCCACCTCGCCCAGCTATATCACGCCCGCAACCACGAGTACCGATAACGCCTCTACGTTCCAGGTGGTGGTGAGCAACTCAGCGGGGAGCGTAACGAGCAGTGCCGCGACTCTTACGGTGAACCCCGCGGCAGTGGCGCCCACGATCACGGCACAACCCTCGAATCAGACCGTGACGGCGGGGCAAACGGCTACTTTTGCTGTGGTGGCGAGTGGCACAGCCCCGCTGAGCTACCAATGGCAGAAGAACGGCGTGAACATCAGTGGGGCCACCTCGCCCAGCTATATCACGCCCGCAACCACGAGTACCGATAACGCCTCTACGTTCCAGGTGGTGGTGAGCAACTCAGCGGGGAGCGTAACGAGCAGTGCCGCGACTCTTACGGTGAACCCCGCGGCAGTGGCGCCCACGATCACGGCACAACCCTCGAATCAGACCGTGACGGCGGGGCAAACGGCTACTTTTGCTGTGGTGGCGAGTGGCACAGCCCCGCTGAGCTACCAATGGCAGAAGAACGGCGTGAACATCAGTGGGGCCACCTCGGCCAGCTATACCACGCCCGCAACCACAAGGACCGATAACGCCTCCACGTTCCAGGTGGTGGTGAGCAACTCAGCGGGGAGCGTAACAAGCAGTGCCGCAACTCTGACGGTGAACCCCGCGGCAGTGGCGCCCACGATCACGGTACAACCCTCGAATCAGACCGTGACAGCGGGACAGACGGCGACCTTTAGCGTGGTGGCAACTGGGACGGCACCCCTCAGCTACCAATGGCAGAAGAACGGCGCGAACATCAGTGGGGCCACCTCGGCCAGCTATACCACGCCCGCAACCACGAATACCGATAACGCCTCCACGTTCCAGGTTGTGGTGAGCAACTCAGCGGGGAGCATAACGAGCAGTGCCGCGACTCTTACGGTGAACCCCGCGGCAGTGGCACCCACGATCACGGTACAACCCTCGAATCAGACCGTGACAGCGGGACAGACGGCGACCTTTAGCGTGGTCGCAACTGGGACGGCACCCCTCAGCTACCAATGGCAGAAGAACGGCGCGAACATCAGTGGGGCCACCTCGGCCAGCTATACCACGCCCGCAACCACAAGTACCGATAACGCCTCCACGTTCCAGGTTGTGGTGAGCAACTCAGCAGGGAGCATAACGAGCAGTGCCGCGACTCTTACGGTGACAGCCGATACGACTCCGCCGACAGTTTCCATCACATCGCCAACATCAGGCTCCACTGTTTCTGGCACGATTACGGTGACTGCCTCAGCTTCCGATAACGTGGCGGTCTCGAGCGTGCAACTGCAGGTTGATGGCACCAACGTCGGAGCCGCCGACACATCCTCGCCCTACAATTTCTCCCTGAATACCACCACTCTATCCAACGGCTCTCATGAACTTACGGCCGTCGCGGTCGACACTTCTGGGAATCACGCGACTTCCATAGCTATTCCCGTCACCGTCTCAAATCAGACGGGTGGCGAAACGGTACCCACCTACGCTTTGAACGGAGCAGCCTGCTCGATCAATGACACTCCGGGCTCGGGGGCAACCGACTCCGTGTTCACCTACACATGCCCGCTTCCCAATCCGACGGGTGCAGGCAATCTATTGGTCGTCATGTTGCGCTGGCAGAATAGCAGTTCTCCAACCGCTTCATTCACGGATGAAGTAAGCAACACGTATACGCAAGCCACGACCTGTACGGACACGCCTGCTGGGACGGTCACGGGCCTCTATTACGTGCAGAACACCAAGGCGGGTGCGAGAAACATCACGGTCCATTTCAGCAGCTTCTCTGGCGGAGTGGCCATGGGAGAGTACGAGTTCTATAACGTCGCACAAAGTTCCGCTCTCGACCAGGCTTCTTGTCAGGTCGGCATTGCCAACACGACTGTCAGTTCCGGCGCTATTCCAGTTCTCGGCAGTTCTGGAGACCTCGTATTCCAGTATGGAATGGTGGATGCGGCGGCTATGATTACGGGGTGCACGCCGTCCACACAGGCAAATATAACTTGGACGCAGCGAACCACGATGATTCTGGATAACCAACCACAATGCGCTCAGTACGGAATTTACAGTTCTACGGCTTCCTTTAGTCCTAGCTTTACCGTGAACACGAACGTCGCTTACGTGTCAGCTGCGGCGGCTTTCAAGGCGGCAAACGCAGGCACGGCTCCTCCCTCGGGAATTCGTGTCGCCTATGTCCAGCATGACAACTCGATTGTTCAGAACTTGACTAGAGCTCTTACACAGATGCCCATAAGCGGCAACTTGGCGGTGATTATGTATACCGGGAGCGACGACTACCCAACAGCTATCTCGGACGGCACAAATACCTGGAGCACCGTTGGGCCGAATCAAGTCTGCAACGAAATCATCAGTCCGCCAGAAAAAACTGCAGAAGGTCAATGCTCCAGTATCTGGTACGCGAGCGTCGCCTCACCCGGGACTTACAAACTTAATTTCACAAGGCAAGTAAACAGCCAGGGGGCGGGGTTCGGAGACTCCTACATCACCTTCGACATATCCGGAGCGGCCGCCAGCCCGGTTGACACCGGATTCGGTTCGGGCGGCGGACTCGCATCTGCCACCGGCCAGCAGGTGTTAGGCTCGGGCGGCCCGGTAACGACCATAACAGCTGCTCCGTCTGGGACGAACGAAGTGATCCTCGTCTCTGAGAACCAACAGTTTGACACCATGACCGGACTGACTTCGCCATCTGGCGCGTACTTCCTATCGAACACCTACACAACCGAATCGAATTCATCGCACGCTGATTTGAATGGCGGCTGGGGGCTTTTGTACAACGGTTCATCGATCGCTCCTGAGACGTGGATGTGGATTCACGACGCCTCGCAAGACCCTGGCATCAACACATGGACCGTGCTGGGAGTGGCGTTTCAGCCAGCAAATCCATAGTGAATAAATCCGTTAACGCCGCTCGGGGCAGGCGTGCGTCGAGGTGGCCACCTCGACTCGATTCGCTATGAGCGACAGGTGAACCACACGTTTTACGAATCTGTGATGGCTGTGTCCTGGAGGGTAATTAGGTTGGGGGCTTGGCGGAGTTTCCATCTGGTCGGGGAGCCAGGCATCGAGATCAGACGCTGGCCAGAAAGGATAATTCACCAGCAACTGCGTGAGGTAAACTGCGGGTCGATTTCGAGGCGGCGACAGGTGGATGTCAGGATGGCCGCCGTGCCGGTTACCTTCTATCACATCGAACCATTCCTCAAACACCTTCTCGTTGCTGGTTATGCTGAACGCACGCTACGCAAGAAACGAACTGTCACGAGAGCCTTTGCCCAATAGACAAGACGGGAGCAAATCACCGTTGATGATCTCAACGACAGTCACATCGCCGCGTTCGTGGCACGCCTCCCTCGAAGGCGGAAACCTCGTCTGAAGTTTAAGATGGCAACGATGCTGCTTTCTTTGCGTACCTGCGCGGCCACGTAGGCCTACGACGACCACCCTCGCATGATGACGTTTGTGCTGCTGACATCCTTCTTCAGAACCACAAGGATTATCTGCGCGAGGACCGCAACATGGCTATACCCGCACTGACCCCTGCAAGATGCGCTTCACGTAGCGCTCACGAATTGTATGAACAATAGCGTCAATTCCTCAAAGAAAGAGGGCGATTCTCGCATCAGCGATTGTTCATGTAGCGCCTGGCGAGGCGGGGCAGCGATTGGCTATATTGATTTAGGAAACTGTCGTAAAGAGTACAGAAAATAATGGAATCGCCTGATAGATTCGTACCACGAAGCAAGCCATTCCTGTATTAGGAACGGCGGGCCCCCAGCTAAAACCAAGATTTAGACTACGGCCTCAGTTCCTCCCAGCGAACGCGCCCGTAGAAAAGCCGCGGAAGCCCCCCATGCGGTTTCACAAATCGAACCAGAACAGAGGGAGAGTACTGTGCAGAATTCGCCGGGAAAGAAGATTTTGCCGTTTGCTTTGGTGTTTTTTTTCTCGATCCTTGGAGCCAAATCGAGTTCCGCACAAGTTACGCCCGTGATCACGTCGCAACCTGCGGACCAAACGGTGACCGCAGGCCAACCAGTGACGTTCACCATCGTCATTGCAAATGGCCCATGCCGCAGCCTTTGGTATGTCAACGGAACAGGGCAGTACGGTGCTTTTGCTTCAACGATCTCTTATACGATTCCAAGCACAACCTTGGCCATGAACGGCTGGAAAGTTGCGGCGAATCTTTATGACTGTGGATCGACCGGAGCAAACTTGGGTAACTCGCAAACCGCCATATTGACGGTGAATCCAGCCACGGCAGCCCCGGCGATCACGGCGCAACCCGCGAATAACACAGTGTCGGCGGGACAGACAGCAACCTTTAGTGTGGCAGCGAGTGGTGCAGCACCACTAAACTATCAGTGGCAGAAGAACGGCGCGAACATCGCCGGAGCAACGTCTGCCAGCTATACCACGCCTGCAGCCACGAGCGCTGACTCCGGCTCCGTGTTCCAGGCGGTGGTAAGCAACTCGGCGGGCAGCGTAACGAGCAGTAGGGCGACCCTTACGGTGAACCCTACTGTGGTAGCGCCAACGATCACAACGCAACCCGCGAACCAAGCAGTGATGTCGGGGCAGACGGCGACCTTCGCAGTCGCGGCCAATGGCACAGCGCCGCTCAGCTACCAATGGCAGAAGAATGGCGCAAATATTGGCGGGGCAATATCCTCCAGCTACACGAGCCCAGCGACAACGGTCGCTGATAGTGGCGCAACATTTGTGGCCGTTGTGAGCAATGTCGGAGGGAGCGCCAAGAGTAATCCGGCGCAACTGACAGTCAACCCATCCACCGTTGCACCTACGATCACGGCACAACCCTCGAATCAAACAGTTACTGTAGGGCAGACGGCTACTTTGGCAGTCGGGGCGGGTGGCACGGCGCCGCTGAGCTACCAATGGCACAAGAATGGCGGAATGATCAGCGGGGCAACGTCGGCCAGCTATACCACACCCGCGGCCACGAGCATTGACAACGGCTCCACGTTTCAGGTGGCAGTGAGTAATTCAGTGGGGAGCGTGATGAGCAATGCGGCGACGATGACGGTAAATCAGGCGACTGGCGCCCCGTCTATTGCTCAACAGCCCCAATCACAAACGATTCAGCCTGGTCAATCGGCTACCTTCACGGCGGTGATTGCAAACGGCCCGTGCCGCAGCTTTTGGTACATAAACGGAGCAGGGTATTACGGTTCTTTCGCTTCAACGATCTCTTATACGATTCCAAATGTAACGTTAGCCATGAACGGTTGGAAAGTCTATGTCAATCTCTATAGTTGCGGCACAAATGGAGCAAACTTGGGTAACTCTCAAACCGCCATATTGACGGTGAACTCCGCCGCGGTGGCCCCGACGATCACGACGCAACCTGCGAATCAGACTGCGGCGGGGGGACAAACGGCAACATTCGCGGTGACGACAAGTGGCACAGCGCCGCTGAGTTACCAGTGGCAGAAGAATGGCGCTCCGATCAGTGGTGCTTCGGCATCGAGCTACACCACTCCGTCAACGACTGCCTCCGACAACGGCGCAACATTTCTAGTCGTGGCAAGCAATTCGGTGGGAAGCGCGGTCAGTAACACGGCATCTCTTACTGTGACCACGGATACGACTCCGCCGACGGTTTCCATTACGTCGCCAACATCGGGCTCCACCGTTTCCGGTACGACTACCCTGACTGCTTCAGCTTCCGATAACATTGCTGTGGCCAACGTGCAATTCGAGGTCGATGGAAACAATGTCGGAACTGCCGACACAACGGCGCCTTATAGCTTCTCTCTGGATACCACTACTCTCTCCAACGCCTCGCATGACCTAACGGCGGTTGCCACGGACACTTCGGGGAATCATGCGACCTCTATCGCTGTTCCGATCACCGTCTCCAATCAGGCCGAAAGCGTTGGCGTACCCGCCTACGCTTTGAACGGAGCAGCCTGCTCGATCAATGACACTCCGGGCTCGGGGGCAACCGATTCTGTATTTACGTACACATGCCCACTTCCCAATCCGACGAATGCGGGTAATCTCCTCGTCGTCATGGTGCGCTGGCAGAACAACAGCTTGCCCACAGTGTCGTTCACAGATGAGCCAGGAAACACATATACGAACGCCACGACCTGTACGGACGCTCCGGCTGGGACAGTCACGGGTCTCTACTACGTTGAGAACACCAAGCCGGGCGCGAGGAATATCACAGTCCATTTCAGTAGCTACTCGGGTGGAGTCGCTATGGGGGAGTATGAGTTCTATAACGTCGCCCAAAGCGGTGCCCTAGACCAAGCTGCGTGCAATGTTGGCAGCGCCAGTACGGCGGTTACGGCCGGGGCCTTACCTGCGCTCGGAGCATCGGGAGACTTGGTATTCCAGTACGGCATGATCGATCGTGCGGCGATGATTACGGGCTGCACCCCGTCCTCACAGGCAAACATCGCTTGGACGCAGCGCACCACGATGATTCTGGACAACCAGCCGCAATGCGCCCAGTATGGAATCTACAACGTAGCCGCTTCGTTCAGCCCGAGCTTCACCGTGAACACAGGCGTCAACTATGTGTCGGCATCAGCAGCTTTTAAGGCGGCTAGTGCAGGCACTCCTCCGACCTCGGGAATTCGCGTCAACTACATCCAGCACGACAACTCGATCATCCAGAATCTGACTTCAGCTGTAACACAGATGCCCATAATTGGTAACTTGGCGGTGATTATGTATACCGGAAGCGACGACTACCCGACGGCTATCTCGGACGGCACAGATACTTGGACTACTGTTGGGCCGAATCAAGTCTGCAACGAGATCATCAGTCCACCAGAGAAAACTGCAGAAGGTCAATGCTCCAGTATCTGGTACGCGAGCGTGGCCTCACCCGGGACTTACAAACTCAATTTCACGAGGCAAATAAACAGCCAGGGGGCGGGGTTCGGAGACTCCTACATCACCTTCGACATATCCGGAGCGGCCGCCAGCCCTGTTGACACTGGATTTGGTCTGAGCGGACTCGCATCCGCGACCGGCCAGCAGGGACTAAGCTCGGGCGGCCCGGTAACGACCATCACAGCTGCTCCGTCTGGGACGAACGAAGTGATCCTCGTCTCTGAGAACCAACAGTTTGACACTATGACCGGACTGAGTTCGCCATCTGGCGCATATTTCCTATCGAATTTCTATACGAACGAATCGAATTCATCGCACGCCGATTTGAATGGCGGCTGGGGGCTATTATACAACGGTTCATCGATCGCTCCTGAGACGTGGATGTGGATTCACGACGCCTCGCAAGACCCGGGCATAAATACGTGGACCGTGGTGGGAACAGCATTCCTCCCGGCAACCCAGTAGCTCTCTGCACGCTTTGAGAGCATAGATTTGAGCGACAACAACACACTACAATCCGCTGCATCTGGCTTAGTACGGTTTGTTTTGTTCAATGGCAAACGCCGCGGAATCCTGGAACTCTGTCGCTTTCTGTTCGGCTCCTGGCTCCAAGACGACGGAACAACTCCCTATACGCATTGAGGAGCCAGCAGCGCAAGGTTACTGTCATGCAAGGTGCCACGGATGGAGCGATAAGAACCGGCTGAAGGCGCACGATCGCAATCGATGTGAGAACTGCACTGGCATACAAACAAGCCATAGAACTCAAGATCGCTAGTGTCCCGTCCCATATAAGTATTGACAATATGGCCTGACCATGATCCAGTGGCGCATGTTTGCCACCGCCGCAACACTTTCCGTTGATGACGACGCCAAAAGGCAACTGGAATCGTTGGTCCGGTCTGGGACAACGCCACAAGGAGTGGCGCAGAAATGCCGGGTGATTCTGCTGGCCCAAGAAGGGATGTCGAATCGCTCGATCGCCAAACAACTTGGCCTGTCGCGTCCGACGGTGATCGCCGCCCGCGCCACGTTCGGCGCAGGCGGAGTGCAAGCGTTGACCGTCAAGCCGTCGCGGAACCGGCTGCGCCGGACGTTGACACCGGAGTTGGAGAAAAAGATTTTGGATGCCACCCTCAAAACCGGCCGACGCAACGCAGTGGACCGTGCGAACCTTGGCCAAACAGTTGCGTGTGTCGCGCATGATGGTCCATCGGGTTTGGCAGCATTACGACATCCAGCCCCACCGTGTCGAGAAGTTCAAGATTTCCAAGGATCCGAAGTTTGAAGACAAGGTGCGCGACGTCGTGGGCCTGTATCTCGACCCGCCAGACCGGGCTTTGGTGCTCTGCGTCGATGAAAAGAACCAGATCCAAGCGTTGGACCGCAGTGCTCCCCTTCTGCCACTGCGGCCGGGGTTGCCGGAACGCCAGACCCACGATTACAAACGCTACGGAACGACCACCTTATTTGCTGCCTTCAATATCCTAAACGGCAAAGTCAGCGGCAGTCGCTTGCCGCGTCATCGCGGCAAAGAGTTCGCAAAGTTTCTCAACCAAGTGGAAAAGCAAGTCCCTCCCGACCTGGACGTGCACATCATTTTGGACAACTACGGCACGCACAAGAGCGCCACCGTAAAGCGGTGGCTGAAACCCCGAAAGCGCAGCCGCTTTCATTTCCACTTCACCCCTACCAGTAGTTCTTGGCTCAATCAAGTGGAGCGCTTCTTCTCCCTGATCACGGAACGCGTGATCCGTCGCGGCACCTTCAGCAGCGTCGAAGAACTCGAAAGCGCCATCTATGCCTGGCTCGCCAACTGGAATAACAAGCCCCAACCTTTCGTTTGGAAGGCCACGGCTGATGTCATCCTCGACAAGGTGCGCCGTTGCAAAGGTGCGCCGTTGCAAAGAATTAGCTGGGACACCACACTAGTGAACGGGGGGAGGATGCGAAGAAATTCAATTGCCGGGTGGCTAGCAATCGGCACTTTGGTCGCGATCGGCGGGTGCGGCGATTCAAATACTCCTCCGAGTCCCGCGAGCAATTCGAGTCATGTTGATACAGAACCCACCTATGGTCTGAACGGAACAGCTTGCTCGGTTAGCGACACTCCCGGTGCGGGGCCAACCGACCCCGTGTTCACGTACACCTGCCCGCTTCCGAATCGAACTGGTCGTGGCAACCTCCTCATCGTCGTGGTGCGTTGGCAGAACAAAAGTTTGCCGACGGTATCGTTGACAGACGAGGTGGGAAACACGTACAGGCAAGCTACGACGTGCTTAGACTCCGCTAACGGAAACGCTAGCGGACTCTACTACGTTGAGAACACCAAGGAGGGTGCGAGGAAGATCACGGCCCATTTCAACAGGTTCTCGGCTCGAGTCGCGATGGGGGAGTACGAGTTTTATAACGTTGCCCGAAGCGGGGCTCTGGACCAAGCTTCCTGTAATGTGAGCAGCGGCGCCGCGGTGGTGACGTCCGGGGCCTTGCCTGCACTCAAAGAATCGGAGGACTTGGTGTTCCACTATGGCATGGTCGAGAGCGCAACGATGATTACGGGCTGCACGCCATCCGCACAAGCAAACATCACTTGGATCGAGCGCACCACGATGATTCTGGATAACCAACCGCAATGCGCCCAGTATGGAATTTACAAAGCAACCGTTTCGTTCAGCCCGAGTTTTAGCGTTGGCACGAGCGTGAGCTACCTGTCGGCCTCCGCGGCTTTCAAGCCAGCAAATGCGGGCACGGCTCCTCCACCTGGGATTCGTGTGGCCTATGTTCAGCATGACAATTCGATTGTACAGAACTTGACTACCGCTCTTACTCAAATGCCCATAAGCGGCAACTTGGCTGTGGTGATGTATACCGGGAGTGCGGACTACCCGACGGCTATCGCGGACGGTACAAATAGGTGGAGCACCGTTGGGCCAAATCACGTCTGCAACGAAATCAACAGTCCACCGGAGAAATCTGGAGAGGGTCAATGCTCCAGTATTTGGTATGCGAAAATTGCCTCTGCTGGGATTTTCAACCTCAAATTCGCAAGGCTGACCAATGGACAAGGGGCAGGGTTCGGAGACTCCTACATTACCTTCGACATATCCGGAGCTGCGGCCAACCCGGTTGACGCTGGATTCGGTTCGGACGGCCTCGCATCCGCCACCGGCCAGCAGATAATCAATGGCTGGCCCGATCCAGTAACGAGCATCACAGCCACGCCGTCGGGGAAAAACGAACTTGTCCTTGTTTCAGAGAACCAACAATTTGACACTATAACCGGACTGACTTCCCCGTGGACCGCATACTTCCTATCGAATACTTATACAAAAGAATCGAATTCATCGCACGCTGATTTGAACGGAGGCTGGGGGCTTTTGTATTACGGTTCATCGAACGCTCCTGCGAGGTGGACGTGGGCCCACGACACCTCGCAATATCCAGGCATTAACACGTGGACCGTGGTCGGGGCGGCATTCCGTCCGGCGAGCCAGTAGCGCTCAGTAAGACATGTGAGGAGGCATTGGAGCAACGGAAACGCTGGAACATCAGGGTCTAAACTCGAATATGAGCTCGCGCTGCAGCGGGTTCAAATACCTACGCTCAGGGATCGTGTTCAAAGTAACCCGGTAGCAGTGAATGATCGATGCGCTTCCCAGATGGGGATCCTGTTGAACATGGAGGCTCCAGAGGGCCCTCATTCGCTGGGCAAAACCAATGGGATCTTGTTTCCACGTGCCGAGGAGAGACCCTAACTGCCCACCAAACGCATGGTACGGAAGCGTCCGATGGAGATCCGGCGTGTCCTGAAACACGACTTTGCCTCCTGGGGTGAGTGCCGATATTTCGATTGATTCAACTTCAGAACCCGGATTCCATGCAAATCTCGGATAGCATGCAAACGGCCACCCGCGCACTATCCCCCGCGAGCCCCAATAGCAGCATGCTACGAGCAACATCGTGCCTACTATCGCGACTGGCATGTACCGCCGGGCGCCTGAACCGGCAACCGCGACGTTCCGAGAGTCAAGCTCGACTGAGGGGTCGTGGGTCAGCATGCGTCCAGCTAGTCCGCTTGGAAAGAGTCTGCGACCGAGTGTATCAAGCCACCCGCTCGAATCAAAAAGGACAACATAGCAGATCCATAAGTCGAAAAATGGGATGCGCATGAACATCCCGCTGCCAAGATGAAAGCCGAGACCCACCAACGCGGCCAAAGGCCGGAGACGAGGAAAAAAGATCACGAAGATGAAGGAAAGTTCAAAAACGAGGGTGCCGAGCGCGATACTCCTGTAAAGCCAAGGGTGCAAGTCGAGCCGGAACAAGGGCGTAAAAGCGTCCAGGTCCGCCCATCTGGCATACATAACGTAGCGTAGATTGTCTGTGAACGCCCAGTCAAAACCGGAAATCCTGATTTTCCAAAGGCCAGGAAAGAAGTAGATAACCCCAATCAGTAAACTGGCAAATCGGAGGGGCAGCGAATAGACAACGGAGGGTTGGGGCAGCGCGGACAGTCTCCCGTTCGCTCGCTTAGTCTTGAGGAAAGCATCAACGGAGAGGGCGTCGCCTGATGGGCTCACCGCGAGAATCGCCAGAAACCAGATCAAGTGGTGGTAGTGCTCCACCGTGCCGTAAAACTCAGGTACTCCAAGCACATAGAAAGCGCCAATCAGAGCGAAGAAAGCAGACGTGCGCGCGAAGAGTCCGATAGTGCCCGTGACGCACGCCAGGATCAACAAGATGACCGCCAGAGTCATCGAAGATGCGGATATGGGGAGGTGGGGCAGAAGCCAGCCGACCCCAAACGGGGCCATCTGTAAAACATGCGGAACCTTGCCGAACCATATCGTCTCCGAAGGATGAATCTGTGACAGTACTCCGACGAATACAGCCACGCGGAATATCGCGAGATTCAGCGGTGACGTTGGAGTTGTGAAGAAGTCGACGACGTTCCGGCGGGTGTAATCGTGAGCCATGGCAGCAGCAAGACCTAGAAGAGCGGTGACGCCGAGAAGAGTGAGGTAAGTGAACACCAACCGAGCTCGGAGTAAGTAGTAAGAAACAGGACTGTTATCGGTATTATGAATTAAATGATTTAGAAGCGGGAAGGATTCTCCGCGATACATGGCTGTGATGAGCCTATCAAGGCAGCAGTTATAGAACAGTAGAGCAGTTGCAAGACTGAGGAACAACAAGAGAAGAATGAGTCTGGCCGGCCGATTCGCTCCCATAGCTTTGATCATTAGCTCGATTGTCCGTGCATCCTACTTGAGACTTCTATGAATAACAATTACTGAGCGGTGCGGCTGTGACCATGAATACACCGGCGACGGTGCGTCACAGCTCGCTGAAATTGGGTTCAGCTCGTTTGGCCGGGTCGACACTGTCGCCGGGTTTCCGCAGATTCATGGAGCTGATCGATCGCGGCTTTCCTGCTGATCCTACGGCCCATCTGATGGTGGATAGCTACATCACCGACCAAGCCGAGGAAATTCGCGTCCGGTTCCTGAGGCAGCGGAATGCCTTGTTATGTTAGCCTATTTGTTCCGCCTATCTAGCCGTCGAATTGATTCGTACACATTGCTGCCACAAACAAAGTGCCTCAGTCGAACGCCTGAGAATTGTGGTACCGGCCGATCTTCACAACCTACAGAAATGAGGACCGACGCAAACAAAGCTGATTCGTCGAGACCAACCCAGTCCCAACGCTCTTTCCGTTGAGTCGCGAGGAGCCAAGCTTGTCCGCTGTTTTGCGTCAGAATATTCGAATATTCGATATGAAGTCTTGGAGAGTTTCACCCGGATTTGAAGTCGTGGGCTTCTCGCTTCGAGTGCAACACGGCCACCTCGTGTTCCCGAATCGCAGGTTCGAAGGGAGTCTCCATTCATACATGCGCGCATAGAGCCGGAAAGCTTCTTCGCTGGAAGCGTGAACAAACACGAAATCAGAAGCTGATGAACTCTGTGAGAGAAATCGAACTGCACTTGCCATATCCTCGATCACCGGGTCATTTCTCAGGGCGCTCCTCACACCACGAACGACGTGATCACGATCGCGAAAACCGCTGCCGAACTAGCGTGATGGTCACTCCACGCAGATTTGCTCCAACCTGCTCCCCTTCTGCGTGATCACTGCGAGACAGCTGGCGAAGGCAAGAACGATACAAGGCAGAAGGATTAACCTTGTCCTGCCGTTGGAGACAATGGGATAAACGTAGAGCAGATCCAGCAGCACTGCTAGCGCACACGGTGATGCGCACATCAGCAAAAGAAAGCGCCTCCTTCGGTCTCCGCCATTAGCAAACATAATTCCGCCAACAGCGAATGCCAACAAGTCGCAAGCCCAAAGGAGGCCGGACAAAGGACTAACCCTCTCGAATTCCACAGGAATCGGTACCAGAAGTTCGAGGATCTGCTGAAATCGTGTAGATAAATGTCTCAGCAGCAAATAGGAGCCGCCCACTCGGCGGTCGGTCCAAAAACCGAGCACCAAACTGCTGGAGCGATTCGGCCGGACGAAGGCAAAATAGACAATCATGGCTGAGATCAATTCCGTTACCGCGAAGATCCGCCATCTGATAGCGGCGAGTCTCTGATCGAGATCTCCACAGAACTGCCCAAAAGGGTACAGCAGGAGGGTTAGCCCTGGGAGAAAGTAAATCACGCGGTACGAGCCAATAAGTGACAAAATTGTCATAACTACCAACAAGAAATATCTCCGTGCGCTGGGCTCGGCAACGTACGACCAGACAGCTGCAATAACAGTACGGAGCACATCAACTCCGAACTGAACTGTTTCAAGGCATGAGAGAAATAGATGGCGAGTGGCGAAAAAGAAAACAGGGTAGCGCTCCAAGTCGCGACCACGGTATGCAGGAGTTTGAAGCCCAGGTACGCCATGCACATCAGCGCCACCATCCCCGAGAAAAACGGAACGACTCGAAGAGAAATATTGGAAAATTTCAGTAGCTTGTTCGTCCACCGCACCAAAACGAGAAATCCCGCTGGCGAGGTGTGAATCATGGTGGAGTGATAAGACGTTTCAGAGAGAGTGTTTCCCAGCGTCGAATTTGCCACCCACGCCTCGTCCAACCAAAGGCTCTTATTCATCCCGCGCGCAAGCAGAACAAGGCCGCACACAACGATCAGAGCTGTCGCAAGCATGGCCAAGGTCTTAGGTTGAATCCCGCCGTTCTTTCTCACGACAATTCAAAGTTTCGCATTGATCTCTCCACAAGACCACGGACCGGTAGCAATCCCTCGTCAGAGTCGGGAGCAATTGATTGAAACCTCCAGTTCAAAGCCTAGATCGTCGCGCACTAGGACGAGACGATGGAAGACACCATAGTCTAGGATTTGTCCGAGGAATAATAATCAATGTCGGCAACACGAGGAGCGGAAGAAGGCACCTTTTGAAAAAGACCGTCCCTCGCCGACAGAGCCAAAATCAGCATGTAAGCCACGGCGTCCGTCGGGGCAAAAGGAGCCGGATTTGAAACAGAATTCTCTCGCACGGCTGAATTTGCAGTCATACGGTCTCCCTTTAGTGTGAATTCTGAGGGGCAGGGGCGGTGTAAAGAGCAACGTTGATAGTGACGCTTTCGCCGGGGTACATGCTCACGCCGGCAAACTCCTTTTCTTCGACGAGACGAAATTGCTCTTGCATCGTTCGGATCAGGAGTGCCGTGTTGGCGTCACTCTGGGGAGTGGGTATATCCTGTTGCAGCACAAGCCAGACCCGGTTATAGGGGGCTGTCCGACTCACGATACTAGCGCGGTCAAAGGACAGAGGAAAAAGCGTGGCGGGTGAGGGCCCATTATCACTGGCCTTGCGAGCGCGACCGACATAGTACTCCCAAGTCCAATTCCCGCCGAAAGTGTAGAAGATAACTGCGTCACCAGCTTCGCGATGCGAGAGTATGTGATTTGTGACCCCTCGCCAGTCAAGCCCAGACTTTCCGAGAGTGGTGTCAAGTTTGTGGGTGCCGACAAGGCTTAGGCAGATCATTAGAAGGAGAACAGCGTAAGAGACCAGCCGCCCGCGTGCTAGGTGTTTCTCAATCGTCGCCAGTCCCTGAGCTGCGAGCAAGACACCGGCGGGCACACACATCAAAAGGAAACGTGGATAGAGGATGGGCTTGGCGAGGGAGATCGCCGTCATGGCCACAACAGGAAAGGCCAAAGTCCAAGTGAGAACGGTCACTGCTCCGCCGGTCGTTGGTTGATCGACCTCAGGGCGCTCGGCTCGGAAAAGTCCCCAGACGGCAAAGATCCAGGCTGCTACGTAGAGTGCCAACAGGAGGGCGCTAGCCATGGAACTCTGCATTGCCAGAGTGTCCGCCCCAACAATTCCCCTGAAGACATTCAAGATGCTTGTGGGTGTCAGGCGGGGGACCCAATCGAGTTGCCCTTTGTTCTCCAGGATCATCACGGCCAACAACGGTGAAGTTAGAATCCCAATGGCGGTACCAGCCGTGAGTAGTCTTAGAACACCTAGGCGCTTGATCCTTGTAGGTAGCAATGCCAACCATTGGCCAGCAAGAAGAAAGACAGAAAAAGTTTGCGCGTAGATCGCGAGTGCGCTTAAGAGCACGTAGAGTACCCACAAGTCTTTACGGCGAGGTGATTCGAGGAGAGCCAGGAAAGAGCAAGTCGATAGAATCACGACCAGCGTCAACAGGCTGTAAGATCGCAACACTTCAGAGCGTTCGACATGGAAGCTATGAATTGCGAGAAGTCCGGCGGCGATGAGTCCCACGTTCCGGCTGAGGAAACGGCTTCCGAGCGCGTAAATAGCTGGAATCGCCAACACACCGACCACGGCAGAAAGACTTTGAAGCCAGATCTGCGAATCCCCAAGAACAAGCCACGCGCGCAGCAAAACATAGTAAAAGGCCATATTGCCTTCACCCCACCACATGGTGCGGAGAAACAGAGGCCAAGGCTGCCGCGCGACTAAAATGCTGAAACATTCGGCCGGCCAAAGGCTCCTCACGCCGAGCATATGGAATCGGAAAAAGGCCCCCACCGCGACAAGCAGCAAGAGGAGCAACCAGCTCTGTCCCTTACGAGGCTCAACTCTGGTCTTAGCTGACTGTAGGTCGGTCATTGATTGAACCATCCCGGATTTCGCATCTTATGGCCGGAAGTGTATCAGCTACGCCAAGCCGCCCGATATCTTTTTGTAATTCTGGCGGATGCCACCGAGTAGCCGACTGCAGGCGAAAATCGCCGCCATTTTTGAGCTCCTGCATGGGCTATCGTCTGGGAATCTCCATTGCTTCGAGAGCGGTCCGGATGGCAGCACCAATTTCAAATCGGTCCTCGGCGGTTTTTCTGGCTCGCTGGACGAGCCGATCTCGCTCGTCCGGATGCAAGCAAAGCACTTGTCGTAAGCCCCGCAAAACACCTTCTTCGTTTGCTTCAACCAGGAATCCGTTTTGACCATTTGCGATAATGTCCTTCGGCCCTGGGCCATCCGTCGCCACGCAAACGAGACCAGTCGAGAGGGCCTCCACCAAGGCGATTCCAAACCCCTCATCGTTGCTGGACAAAACGTAGACGTCACTGGCTTTCAGAACCCTGCTGGAGTCGGTCTGAAAGCCCACCAATTTGATCCTTCTCCGCGCTTCGATGTTGGCAACCATCTGCTCAACTTCTGCTTTTAAAGGTCCGTAGCAGGTCAGCAGGACCCATAGATTCGGATACTCGGCAGACAAGACATCGAAAGCCTTTAGAACTCGGTCCACACGCTTCCTCGACACTAATCGTCCATGACTCACGACGACTGTGGCATCCTCCGGAATATCATGGGCTCGCCGGAACTCCACCCGATCGGAAGGAGAGGGCCGAAAACGCTCAGCGTCCACGCCGTGATAGAGCACCGAAGTGCGGCCAGCTGGATAGCCGTAGTGGGAGATAAGATTGTCTTTAATCCCCTGACTCACCACAAAGGTGTGGCGCGCCAGCCGCCCACGGAGCCTTTGCCTAAATATCTCCTTGTATCGATACAGACCGATTCCAGGGAGAAACCCAAAGTGAAGTTTTCTTTTAAGCATAGGGGAAGCCGTTAGCACCGACCGTCCCCAGTTTGCCTCGAAAAGAAACACGTTGCCGTGATTTGACCACCAAGCGGCGAGGACCGGTGTTGCATCCAATTCGCTCAGCACCGCCTCAAGAATCACGATCTTGTTAGGACGGATGGAAGAAAACAGGTGAACCCATTTCGGAAAAGCCCTCCAGAAAGGTTCGCTCTCGGAAATGGTGAGTTTGACGGTCTCCACGGGCAACCCGCTCGCAGCCAGTCTTTCGCTGAGAGCATCGGTTCCGTAACAACAAAGAATCACCGAGACTTTTGAATAATCGATACACGACAACCAGTCGAGAAGCACGATCTCCAGCCCGCCGAACTCCTTCGCTTTGACAACAAACAGGATTCTTTCCACGTTTGCCTTTCGACCAGCAGCCAGATGGGAGAGCGAGTATCCAGAGTGCCAAGGATTGGGCCGAACGGCAAGGAATGGAACGGACCTCGGTCAGGACTTCCGGCCCAACCCTGTAACACCACATAGACATTGAGGATCCTGCAGCGGTGCCGTGCGCAAATTCCCCCACCGGAAGAATTGTGTTGACAAGAGGCTATCTGTGTGTTATCTAACACTCAGATGAATTGGTACGAAGCGAAAGGCGATCCCGCCGCGCGCTTGCGCCAACGCAAGCACGCCTTGCTTCGTAGTTTCCGAATCCCTCCAGACGCTCTGCCGGGCTCACTGGCCCTCACGCACCGACGCTGCGGGAGACCCAACTGTCGGTGCGCCGATGGAGAGGGACATCCCGTTTGGTCACTGACCTTCCGAGACGATGGTCGGAAGCGCGTCGAGCGTATTCCCGATGAATGGGTGGAGCAGATCCGGCCGCTGGTGGAGCAGGGACGCGAGTTCAAAGACGCTATTGCCGAGGTCTTCGCCGCCAATGCCAAGCTGCTGGCGCTGTGGCGTCGACAGTCCCTGAAGAAGAAGCCCAAGAAGAAATGAGCGGCCCGCGACGCAACCTGCGTGTGGGACTTTTTGGCTGACCATGGGTCTCACCCTGAACCAGGAAACTTCCCACAGGGTGAGTGAAGTCGTCCTTCCGCCGCGCATGGGCCGCAACGAGACGTGCCACTGTGGGAGTGGCATCAAATGTAAACGATGCTGTTGGGAACGGGACGAAGCCCTTCGCCGGCAGTTGCGCGGCGCGGCCTTGCCCGAATGGATCGACGGTTCCCGTAGCAAACTCCACCAATTTGAAAAGTACGTCAGCAATGTCTTTGGCCTACCCGATTTATTAGCCAGCCTCGTGGACACCCGGCGAGCGCCGAAAATTCCCACCTTCGACGTGGTCAACAGCTTGTTTCACACGGCGGTGCTGCGCATTCCGAGCATCAACGCCTTGGAAGGGGATTTGAAGCAAAGCGATTTTCAGAAGCTCATTGGCCGCCAGCCCACGCCGGAGGTGAAGGCCTTCAGCGCCGAGGTGGTGTCGAACGTTCTGGACAAGCTCCAACTGGAGGGTATCCGCACCGCCAACAAAGAGGTGATCGACAAAGCGGAGAGAAACAAAGCCTTTCGCGACACTTACGGAGCGCTGCGCTGCGTGGCCATCGACGGCTGGGAACCGATTTCCTCCTACAAGCGGCATTGCCCCAGCTGCCTGGTGCGCAAGGTCAAAACGAAGCGTGCGGACGGTGAGACCGAAGAAGTGGAGCAGTATTACCACAGCTATGTCGTGGCCTTGCTGCTCGGGCCGGTCATCGATGTCGTTCTGGGGATGGAAGCGGTGCGCAACGAGGAAGCGCTCCGCGACATCGATCCCCAGCATGTCGGCCATGAAGGGGAACTGACCGCGGGACGGCGTTTGATCGATTGGTTGCACGAGACCTACGGAGGATTCATCGACGCCATCGTCTGCGATGCCCTCTACGCCAATGGGCCGGTGATGACCCAGCTCGCCGATTACGGATACGGCGGCTTTTTGGTGCTCAAGAAGGAAAAGGACGAGCCCTTCAAAGAAGCACTCAAACTTTGGGAGATCGAGGGGCGGTGCGCGACCTGCGAGGACCCGGAGCGGAAAGAACACGTGGAGTTTTGGGATGTCGACAATATCGACACGCTGGATACCTACGAAGGGAAAATCCGCGCGGTCCGCGCCGTGGTGACCAGACCGGACCAAGAGAAGCCCAGCACCTGGTGTTTCGCCATCGTCGGCCAGCGTGCAGGCCAAATCAGTCCTCAAACGGCGCTACGGATCATCCGGGCCCGTTGGCACATCGAAAACACTGCCTTCAACCAGTGGACTCAGTACTGGAATCTCACGCACGTGTTCCGGCACGGACAAAATGCTTTGAGTACCGTCCTGCTTCTGTGGACGCTGGCTTTCAATCTACTGCAGCTGTTCATCTATCGTCGCTTGGGTCGTAGCCGAAGACCGCAGGACCCAACGGAAACCATCCGCCACCTCGTCGAGGTCATGCTTCGCGAAGTGGCCACTCTGCCCGCACCTATTCCGTGGGCCACGCTCCTGCTGAACACCAGCTGAACACGGTGCCGGAGCCGTGCCCAATGGGCGGCGCGGACGCACCGGCACCGTGATCCACTAGCCCGCATCTTTACCAGCCCGGGGGAGGGGCTGCCCGCCACAACTAAACCGGACACGGCGCTGAAGGTCTCGTGCGCTCCGGGCATTTTCCGATAAGTACGCCGCTGCGTCGGCTAGCCCGGCCAGCGCTAGACGCGGAACTCCTGGACCTCGGTGCGGCGTAGTGAAAGATTCCAGACCGGATGGTAGCATAACGACTGTCACCAACAGCGAGGATGGAAAGATGGGCCATGCCACATAGCCGGGTTACGCGTGTTTTCCTCGTCGCCGTAGGGCTCGCCCCGCTAATTCTGATCGGCGGCGTCGCTGCCATTCCCGCCGTGAGGTGGCGCGCCAAGATTGTCTTTTACAAGGCCACCGGCCAAATCAACGATATCGAGTGGTCCGACCTTTCGCGGATGCTTCGACCTGGAAGTGATATTTATCTCGAGCACTTGGCCGAGACACGGAATCCGTATTTGTCGATCGACAATCCCCGCCGGTCGAAGAGTGAGGTCGAGGCTGGCAAACAACTGTTCGCTGACAACTGCAGCCCTTGTCATGGAGACGAAGGCCGTGGCGGCCCAGGTGGGCCGAATCTCTACGACCGCGTCTATCGACAGGGCCACAGTGATTGGGCGCTCTACCGGACGATCACACTCGGTATTCCAAAGACGGCCATGGTGGGAAGAAAGCTGGCTCGTGATGACGTATGGCGGCTCGTCGGTTTCATACAGCAAACTACCGCAGAGACAGGAACGGAGAAAGCCGGTTCAAACCCGGTAGCGATTGAACCCGTTACGGCGGCCGAGCTTCGAGGCGCACAGAGTCATCCTTCCGAGTGGCTGACGTATTCGGGTTCGTATTCGTCTGTGCGGCACAGCCAACTCCGGCAAATCAATCGCGGCAATGTATCCCACCTTCGTGTGGAGTGGGAGCGACAGTTTTCGACTCCGGCCGAACGCGTGGAAACGACGCCCATCGTGCGCGGTTCCACGATGTTTGTTACAGAGCCACCGAATCGCGTTCTGGCGCTGGATGCCGCGACTGGCCGAGTTCTCTGGACGTACACGCGGGAGCTGCCTGCGAACCTGCTCCTGTGCTGTGGGCCAGTGAACCGAGGCGTGGCGATTCTGGAGAATCGCGTGTTCGTGGGCACTTTGGATGCGCACCTACTGGCCCTTGATGCGCGCACGGGCAGGATCCTCTGGGATATTTCTGTCGGCGATTCCGCGAAGGGGTATAGCATCACTGGCGCACCTCTGGTGATCGACGACATGGTTTTGACTGGCGTAGGCGGTGGTGAGTATGGGATCCGCGGGTTTGTGGGAGCGTACGACGCGGAGTCCGGCCAGCGTCGCTGGCGCTTCGAGAGCATACCGGATCCGGGACAACCGGGCAGCGAAACGTGGAAGGACGATTCGCTTGCAAGAGGCGGAGCGCCTACGTGGCTGACGGGTACGTTTGACCCGGAATTGCGGCTCGTTTATTGGGGCATTGGCAATCCCTCGCCGAATTTCTTCGGAGAGAATCGAGCAGGTGACAACCTTTATAGCAATTCTGTTGTTGCACTCGATGCAGATACCGGCAAGTTGCGGTGGCATTTCCAGTTCACCCCTCACGATTTGCACGATTGGGATGCCGTTCAAATTCCAGTTTTGGTTGACGCCGAGTTGGATGGATCGAAACGTAAGCTGATGGCGTGGGCCAACCGGAATGGCTTCTACTATTTGCTCGATCGTGTGACCGGCAAGTTTCTGTTCGGCACACCATTCGCGAAACAAACGTGGGCCGATGGACTCGACTCGAACGGCCGCCCACGGATCCGTCCGGAATCGATACCGAGCCGCCAGGGGTCGCTGGTTTACCCGAGTCTCAATGGCGCAACCAACTGGTGGTCGCCGACCTATGATCCTGAATTGGAGCTGTTCTACGTACCCATGATTGATCGTGGAGGAATATTTTATGTGTGGCCTGATCGACCACCGAACGAGGTAGGAGCTCGTCTCGGCGGGTACGACACGAAAGTGCCGCACGAGGACATAACCGTAGCGGTGAAGGCGCTAGAACTGAGGACAGGCCGCGTGCGCTGGCAATACTCACGGCGCTATTCAAGTCCCGAACGCAAGGCCCTAAACGATATGGGTGGCCTGGTCAGCACCACCGCACGGTTGGTGTTTGGCGGCGATGGCGAAACATTCCTGGCATGGGACGCTGAGACAGGTGCAGAATTGTGGCGTTTCGAGACCGGGGGAGAAATCACAGCGGCGCCGATAACCTACGAGCAGAATGGACGGCAGTACATAGCAGTTGCCGCAGGCCGAAGCATTCTCGCGTTCGCCTTGCCCTCAGCAGGTGATTCATCGGCCCGGAAGGATTGAATCAGCTCAACAAGAGAGCTGCAATAGCGATCTCTTAAGGTGGTACCTGTTGCTGCGGTCCCATCAGAGTCTGTCTTGACCCTGCATCTTCGGATTGTGTCCGCCCGGTTCCAAAGCCTCGTCACAAGGATTCGCGGGCGAGTTAGCTACGGCCTCCGCCCGTTTTAGCCAAATCTCACGCCAATACGGGTAGATGCTGCGAGGGCAAAAGAGACGGCGCTCGCTATACTCAGCGCGGCAGATGACGCCGTCGAGAATGAGGCAGTCCCTCGGAAACGTGAGCATTTTGCCGGTGCGCTCATCAATGATGCGCTCGACGCGGGCTCGCACGCGGCGTACGCTCCCGCAATAGGGAACCATTTCCGCATCGAACCGCAATCCCAGATTCTTGTTTTTTGTGCTGAGTGTAGCCAAAATCTCTTCGTGGGATTTGACCTGCACCAGATCGCCAGGTTGGAGGCCGAGTGTCTGATGAGGCGTCTTATCCAAGGAGCCCCACAGATAAGGATACGGCGTGCCGCCGCGCCAGGATTGGAATCGGTTGTATGCGCGGATCTGGGCGCGGTAAGCGGTGATCCGCAGAGTCTTTTGAAAAATACGGAAGAACGCGACTTTCAAGAGATCCTTCACTCCAACATTTCCCGACCGCACATCGCGCAGATACTGCCGTATATCCCACCAGGGCAAAGACTCTGAAGCTTTCAGTAGATCGGTGGCCTGGCAGCGATAGGCGATTCCCGAATCCTGCGAAGACTCCGGGTGGCGTGTGACATCAGCAAGACGCGCTCTGTCACAGCGAAGCGAAGAATCAGCAGGTCCAGGCGACGTGCGGAACCGAGTGGAGCCTGCTTCACGCTCTTTCACGCGCCTCAACCACGCTTCCTTCCAGAACAAGAAACACTGGGCCTGGCAACCACCATGGGCGCTGCCGTCACAACGTAGCCCCTCCAGATGTACGACGTCGTGGATTCGCCTCGATTCCATTACGGTAATGGTGTTGCAGGTCTTGTCCGCTCGCTTTTCTACGCGAAAGCGCTTGCCACAGTATTCCAGCATCTCGGGCATAAAGGGCATGCCACCGAGTGCGCCTTGGTCATCAAGGGTTGCCAGAATTTCTTGTTCGCTGCGAACTTCGACCAGATCGCCCACGCGCAGATAGATCGGGGGAGTTCCCGCGTTTTTCATTGTTTGACTGTTTCCTTGGTTGGCTCGATTTCCACGACCGGGCCGAACGCGGTAATTTTGGGGCGAGGGTTGAGAACTCCGCGGACCTCAGGAAGGGTGTTCACAAAAATCGTTGCGGCCGGAAATAGTCGATCCACGGTTTTTTCGATGTTGAACCTGTAGAGCAGAACTCCCCAGTAGAAGGTGCCTCCGGCAAGATTGAGGTCCATCTCAAACGTGCAGGAGAATCGTTCGCCTGGCTTCAGAGAGATAGGGGGACAACCCAGATACTCGGTCGAGGTGTGGAAGATCTCGTATTGCCGATCGTCATTGACGAAGAGAACAATGGAACATGGCTCGCTGTCGCCCGTGCATTCAATTTCGACATCCACGCGGATTCTCTCTCCAGAGTTAAATGCCACTCCTTCGGAGTGAGATCCCCTGACCTTCACGCTGGTTATGATCAGATCTTTTGATCGGGCTCGACGGCCTTCCAAGTCGCTGCTTTCTAGGTATGCCTTCAAGACTTCCTGGCTTGGGCCCGACGCGGTGACTTTGCCGCGTTCGAGCAAAATGCTCCGTGGGCAGAGTTCGGCGATAGCGCGCAGGTTGTGCGATACGAAAATCACCGTGGCACCGCTGCGAATTATCTCGTTCATCTTCTCCAGGCAGCGATTCTGAAAGACGATATCGCCGACGCTTAACACTTCGTCCACGATCAGAATGTCCGGATCGACGTGCGCGGCAACGGAAAACCCCAGGCGAGCGTACATTCCCGTCGAGTATCTCTTTACGGGAGTATCGATGAAGTCAGCCAAACCGGAGAATTCTACGATGGCATCGAATTTGCGATCAATCTCCGCCCGTCGCATCCCGAGGATTGTACCGTTCAAATAGATGTTTTCTCGCCCAGTGAGATCGGGATGGAAACCGGCTCCAACTTCAATTAGGGCGGAGAGTCTTCCATTCAACTCGATACGGCCCGTGGTCGGCTGCATGATACCGGTGATGAGTTTCAGGATGGTGCTCTTGCCCGCTCCGTTCGCGCCGATGATTCCGAAGGCCTCTCCGC
>Ga0207046_10090_pt1 | contig 25356 bp, 28 predicted proteins | sample Alteio_BWMinCont_66_FD_153303 | JGI IMG/M metagenome (GOLD analysis project Ga0207046, IMG submission 153303) | Enriched cells from forest soil in Barre Woods Harvard Forest LTER site, Petersham, Massachusetts, United States -... | ecosystem: Environmental > Terrestrial > Soil > Temperate forest >...
AACTTAAATAAATTGAATTCATGCATGAGCGTTTAACTTTCTACCAGACACTCGACTCGCGGGGAGCAACAGGACGAGGGCGTTAAAGTGGATGAAAAGAACGACCGATAGCGCTTCGCAGAATGGTAGCGGAACGGAAATCCTCAGGAATGCGAAATAGCAATTCGCCAGAAACACCTTCCGACTCTTCCCGTCCAAGCTTGACGGCAGCGGGATCTTTCTCTAGCTTCAGCGCGACTGCGATAGCGAGTATGGGGAGAAGCTGCACGGCTGTGTCCTTTCGGCGGGGCTGCGTAGTCACGAAAGTTGTCTGAGAGCCCGATCGGTGTCAGTGAAGCATCGGCCTCGCCCACGCCGCGCGGCACCAGACGTCAGCGGTACTTCGGGTCTTTGCAATTGTGGCTGACCGAAAACTTGCTAGGTACGCGCTCGTCTCCCCAGATTTTCTGGCCCGCTCGTTTCGGGCGCTCAGAAACTGCTCATTTCTTTCAGCGAAGTATTATGACTAGGGTATTGACATGAGTAGAGTACTAGAGGTACAACGCGTTCGAACTTCGCGGGGAAATCTTTCTGCGTTTGCAGGGACCGGCACAACTGCCCAGCCAAATGACGCTAGCGATTCGCAGGCGTTCGAGGTTGCCTCTGACGCTTAAGCTTTGCCGTCTCATTGTGCAGGACTTCGGTAGTTTCACGGAAAAACCGGGCAATTGCGGCTAACTCCTCTGAGCTGAAGCCGCCTGCTATCTCAGCCATTGCGCGTCCCAAGGATTGAAAGATCGGCACCACTCGTTCCTTAAGTTCCTTAAGGTGACGCGGCTGGACGATCACGCTGCGGCGGTCATTGGGATGGGACTCGCGGCGCACATAGCCGGCCTGCTCCAGGCGATCGACGATGCCGGTGATGGCACCGGTGGTGAAACCCGACAACTCTGCCAGGCGGCCCGCAGTCGCGGGCCCATGCTGCTCTAATAGCCCCAGGCACTTCCACTCCGCCGCACTCATGCCGAGGTGGGAAGCCACCGCTTCATGAAAAAAGATCACGGCATTGCTGAGTTCCCGGCCCATCAGATCCTGATAAGGAGGGGGAGTGCTGGCAGCCGATGATCTTTTGCTTGCCATATATCTTAGCTATGAGATACTTTCCTATGAGATATTATTCTATCAGAAGGGATCGAGCATGTCGCCTGTCGCACGCTCCGCACCCCCGGCCCAAGCAACAATGGAAACCTCCAAATGGCAGCGCAGCGGTCCCATCCTTGCCTTGCTGCTGCTCGCCCCGCTTATCTCCGAAGTCCTCTATGGAGCCACTCGCGTCAGTGTGATTTTTGTCTTGATCCCCGAGATCCTGACTTGGGGCTGCGGCGCATTGCTCATCCGCGAATGCGTGCGGCGCTGGCGCAAAGGCTGGCAAAGCATGTTGTTGCTTGCCATCGCCCTGGCCGTTGCGGAGGAATGGGTGATCCAGCAGACCTCCATTGCGCCCCTTGTGGGGTTGGCCCTGCACCCATATGGCCGCCTCTGGGGTGTGAATTGGGTCTACTTTCTCTGGGCAGTCGGCTATGAGAGTGTTTGGGTTGTCCTTATCCCCGTACAACTCACCGAGCTGATCTTTCACGCTCGGAGAGAGCAGCTATGGTTGCGTACGCGAGGCTTCGTCATCGCGAGCATCGTTTTCATACTCGGCGCCTGTATGGCGTGGTACGGATGGACGCAAAGGGCGCGCGTCATCATCTTTCACATGCCGCCCTACAGCCCCCCTCCACTATACATATTATCCGCAATCGGAGTCATTCTGCTGCTTATCCTCGGCGCGTATGCTCTTCGGTCAGGTCGGCGACGAGACGACAAAGCCACCTCGCGCTCCGCATCGCCTCCGTGGCTCGTTGGATTGATTCTATGTGTGCTTGGATTTCCGTGGGGAGCATTCGTCTTGCTGGGATTTGGTTCTTTCCCCAGCGTCCCGTTTACAGCCGCTCTGGTAGGTGGACTGATCTGGGCCGTTCTCACGCTGTTCCTCGTGCAGCGATGGACGTCCAGCCCTGACTGGGGAGACGCGCACCGCTTTGCGCTCGTGTTCGGTGGGGTACTAGCCTGCATGCTCGGAGGTTTTGTTGTCTTCAAGGTAGGTGGGGCCCTACCTATCGATTGGATCGGCAAGGCCGTTCTCAATGGCACCGCAATAGTCTGGCTCCTCTCGTTCTGGCGAAGCGTGGCGCGGGGCGCGTGACTTGCCCAGTCCGCCCGAAACCAGAAAACGGGGTTCAGACCGCATCATGGAGCGCATCGGGCTGAAGTCGGTGGCGAGAGCATGAGCCGACAGCGACGCCGGCTTGTCGGGACCAGTCCAATACTCCTGGAAAGCCCCTGCCAGCCGTCATGATGTGACGTTCAGCTTCATGGCGGATGACTTACCTGTGAGCTTCGACTGCAGGCATCCAGCTCCCGTTGTCGGCGGCCTCCTGTATCACCGTATCTTGCTTCCCGCCGGCATCGTTCGATTACTCAACCGACAGGAGTTGAACGCGGCGCTGCTTCATGAAGTCGCTCAGCGCGCGCACGGAAAAGCACTGGTTCGAGCGCTCGCCAAGCTTGCAATTCCGGAAGAAGCGGGATTTCTACAAGCAACAGGCTCGTCGTTCCCCTCATCTGGCTCGTTGGAATGCGGATGGCACTCTATCGCGAGCTTTCCTGCGACTGAGCCATCGCTTGGCCGTAGCGGAAGCCGAGCGGGCTGATGCCAGGAAACCACCGTCTCTGGCTTGACGATGATCAGGGCTTCGGACCAGCCCTCCCACAGCCGGCGGAGGACAATCCAGAACAGCCGATCGAGGCGATCCAGTTTGGGCCGGGGCTGCTTCCGCTCGAAGACGGCGAGTTGCTTGCGAAGAGCGACGGCTTCCAGGGCGAGTTTGTGACGTGGCAGAAAAAGGGAGCGCAGGTAAGCCACCACCGCACGGGCAAGGGTAACCATGGTTCGATCTTAGCGCGGGCCACCCCGTAAGCAACAGGCAGAAGGGTAGCGCTCCAACCGCTTAATTTTCATCCGTGATGGCTTTTTGATGACCCACAGGGAGAAGTGTCGGAGAAGTCTATAGGAGATGCTTGCGATGACGCACCGGACGCCACGGAGGCGACGAATCACTCAGCTTTTCATCCGGCTTTCATTTGCAGATGGGAGTTTGGTCTTGAAGAACCAGCTACCAGCGGTAAACTCAGACGAATCAGAGCTGAAAAAGGAGATTCCAGGTGAAGATTCTAAGTGGTTGCCATCGGGGTCTGCTCGCGAGTATTGTTTTCTCCCTCGCAGTGGGAGCCCTGTTGCTTATGCCCGACAGCGTGATTGCGCAGGCCGCCTCTGAGCAAGAGGCACAGCAACGTTCAGAGGCTCTTTCGGGAGTGAAAGGTCAGGCAATGGCGAGTTCCCAAGCCCGACTCGACCAGATGTGCCAGGCCGGTCTTGGCCGTCAACAGTACGATGCCGAGGCAATCGCCAAATACCAAAACGATGCCGCGAGAGGCGACGCTCGCGCCGAAAACACCCTTGGGTGGTTATATCAGTGCGGTCTTGGCGTTCCAAAGGACTACGCCCAGGCAATCGCCTGGTACTCGCAGGCAATCGCCTGGTACGAAAAGTCTGCGGCACAGGGCAACGCCAATGCCGAAACTAATCTTGGCGGAGTGTACCGGAATGGCTTTGGCGTGGAAAAAGATTACGCCAAGGCCCTCGGGTGGTTCCAGAAAGCGGCCATCCAGGGTGATGCGACGGCGGAGGACAACCTCGGCGTCCTCTATACGAATGGCTGGGGAGTGCCCAAGGACTTGACCAAGGCTTTCGGCTGGTTCGAGAAGGCGGCCAACCAAGGTGACGCGAGCGCTGAATATGGTGTTGGGAGTTTCTACATATACGGATGGGGCGTAGCCAAAGACTACAGCCAGGCTCTTACCTGGTTCCAGAAAGCCGCAGCACAAGGCAACGTGAGAGCCGAAGTGGATCTCGGCTCAATTTACGCGGGCGGCCTCGGCGTACCAAAAGATTACGCGCAGGCACTCGCGTGGTATCAAAGAGCTGCCGACCAGGGCTTCGCCGCCGCTGAGGACAACCTGGGTCTTATCTACGAGAAGGGCCTCGGAGTGCCGAAGGACTCAGGCAAAGCCCTGACATGGTTCCAAAAGGCCGCAGCGCAGGGCGACGCGGGTGCTGAAGGCAACATTGGCTGGATGTACCAGAATGGCGATGGAGTCAAGCAAGACAACGCGCAGGCGATCGCCTGGTATGAAAAAGCAGCCGACCATGGGAGCAGCTTGGCAAAAAGAAACCTGGCCGCGCTCAAGAAGCAGGTTTCTCAATCAACCGCGGCGTCAACGAGCTCTCAGTCAACAGCGACGAACGGAGACCAAGCTACTTCGGACCAGCAAAGCCCTAACTATGGGCCACTGACCTTCAACAGTGACGGTGCAGATTTCTATTTTGCGCAAGACGGCAAGTTCGCGCCGGCGTCGGTCAATGACGGAACCATTGAGATTCACCTCCACGCCAGCAGCTTTCAAATTGGATATAACGGCGAGCAGGTGAACATTTGTCTCGCGCCAATTCCCTTTGAAGAAGTGAGGGCCGATCCAACTGGATATAAGGCTTCGTGTTTATCGGGAGCTATGAGCGGTGCGAGGGCGCTGAACAGCGATGCTTTGCTGGTCTACACCGGAAGCAAGTGGAGCGATGGAAACTCAGCATTGACAGACGAGACTTCAATGAAGGCGACTCCGATGAAGGGCTTCAAGTCTGCGTACCAGGTGAATCAACTGCTATTTGTCCAAGCTCCCGATAAATCTCTTGGCAGCTTTAGGGGGACCCTCTTCGGATACATCGTTGTTTACAAGCAGGGCGAGCGAAGCAACAAGGACATTATGCCGATCCATTTGATTCTTAAATAGAAAACCTACGCCGATTCCCTCCATCTCATTCACATGTACCTGAAGTCGAAGGCGCTCTGAGTGAAGCGCGAAATGAAACCTCTGTCAGGCTCCCCGCCGAACCGATTTCCAATACTTCGAAGATGTAAATTCAAATTTAAAGGTGTTCGCGACGGATAGCATTTTCGGCAGGGACAGGCGGCGCTCATGCTCTTCTGTCCAGTGACGGCGGCTGTGATTCTTGTTTACAGAGAAAACAAGATCGCGGGGGTGACCGCGCTGCTGAAGCGATCCTTCGATTACAACCGAATCAGAGCGAAGGTTTGGTACGCGCCCATCGTTCTTCCGTTCTTCTGATGCCCGGCGTGATGATCTTGTCCTATACATTGATGCGCTTGATGGGGGTGTCGCTTCCAACCCCGCAAATCCCGGTTCTGGTGGCACTGGCCATGTTCCTTGCGTTTTTTGTCGGCGCTCTGGCTGAAGAGCTGGGCTGGTCGGGATACGTCATCGACCCCATGCAGGATCGGTGGGGCGCGCTCCAAGCCGGCATTCTCCTGGGGTTGGTGTGGGCTGTTTGGCACATCGTGGCGTTGGTGCAGGCTCACCGCACGCCGGCATGGATCGCGTGGTGGTGTCTCAACACCGTTGCAATACGAGTCGTAATGGTCTGGCTCTACAACAACACGGGCAAGAGCGTCTTCGGCGCGGCTCTCTTCCACACCACGATCAACGTCACCTGGCAACTGTTTCCGGTCCACGGTTCGTACTACGATCCGCGTGTCACCAGCCTGATCATGATCTTCCTGGCCGCAGTCGTCACGTTAGCTCGGCACAGAAATCCCTAGGAGTAAGCATTCATGCGCCGAATCCTGTTTGTCATTCTGGCAATCCTCATCGTAGTCACCGCCGGCGTCTACGCAATCTATGAGCGTGACTTGGCAGCTGCACGCGCCCGCCTCGTCGGCCGCAGCGCGACGGTAGAGACGTCGTTCGGCACGTTGGAATACGCCGTGATGGGTAATGGCGAGCCGATGCTGATCGTTCACGGCGCCGAAGGCGGCTTCGATCAGGGCATCGACATGACCGGCGCGATGGCCGGGCGTGGATATCGGCTCATCGCTCCGTCCCGTTTTGGCTATCTGCGCTCGACGAGTTGTACACGTCAGGCCCTTGCCGCCCATTGATCCGATATCCGTCCGAGGCAAATCTTAGCGTGATTTTTCGGTCAAAAGTTGAGTAATCCGCCGGGGTTTGATCGTATACAGGATATATGTCGGCTCTTCCCATGACATTGAATACGACAGCCGAAACCGAAACGGCAAAGATTGCGCGAGGCTTACGTGAGAGGGATATGGAGCTTCTTGCAGACCTGGTGGAGCGCTGTCAGCATCGACTGGTGCGCTACCTGCTATACCTCACCGGGAGGCGAGAGTATGCGGAGGACCTTGCGCAGGAGACCTGGATTCGCGTGCTGCAACGGGGCAGCCAGTACAACGGGCGGCAGCGGTTTGATCCATGGCTATTCGCGATCGCCCGCAATTTGGCAATAGATTACCTCCGGAAAAAACGAAAAGCGATGGCAACAGTATCCTTGCCAAATGATCGCGATGCAATGCTTCTGTTACCCTCTTCCGATCCTTCCCCATTCGAAGCCGCGGCCCGAAGCGAAGACGCAATGCGTCTGGCCGGCCGGCTGCAGATTCTGCCACCGCTGTATCGCGAGGCTTTGCTGCTGAGGTTTCAAGAAGACCTGTCTCTTGCGGAGATGGCTCAGGTCTTGGGCGCCCCCACTACAACGGTGACGTCCAGAATCTATCGCGGTCTTGCAGCACTGAGATCCGCATTTGAGGAGGGTGATTCGCATGGAGGGTGACGAGAGATTTCGCGAGCTTATCGACAGGTCTTTCGTAGAAGAGGTTTCAGAGGGCGAAAGACAGCTCATCCATGACCACATCCGCGACTGTGATGGCTGCAAGTGCTACCTCGAGCTAACTGCGCGTACGATTCGGGGGTTGCGGGAATTCACCTTTACCAGTGAACCAGATTCGAATGCCCAGGTCCGTGAGATTCTTGCGCATCATACCGAGACAATGCGCCAGCACAACGTGCGATTCAAGGTCTGGGCTGCATTTGCTGTAGCGCTCTCGATGTCAATTGTGGGATCGGCACTTGTCTACCAGGTGGCCAAGCTCCTGACGGTCCCAATGCATTTCGACACTGCTCAAGTCCAGGCAGGCGTGCTCGTCTTTTGGCTGCTGCCATCTTTTTGCTCGGCCTTACGTCTGCTCGCGGCGCCTGGTGAGAATAGAGGTGTTGCATGACACAGCAATCGGCGGTGCTTTTGATAGCGTTCTTGGCCGGGCTTGTAGTTGCGGCTGTCTTGTTGGGAACCGCAAGACGGAATGTTCTACCCAGGTCTGCAATGGTCATCGCAGCACTGGCGATCCCGATTTGGGTAGTCTATTTTGCTTCCAGCCAGGGCCGTTCCTTACTTGCTTCCAAAGGATTTCTCAGTACCATGCCAGAAGCGCTTTGGTTTGGCTTGACGTTTGGCGTCTTCACCGCGGCTTTTTTCCTTGCCCTCGGATATATTTATGGGGATGCAAAAAGACGTCAAATGCCTGCTTGGGCCTGGGTGATTGCCGCTTTCCTCATACCCAATTTGATTGGATTCATCCTTTATTTTGTGTTCCGAGGGCCTCTCCTTGGGCCTTGCAGTTCCTGTGGCAAGCCTATTCGAGGGGGAGCATTCTGCTCACACTGCGGATGCTCGCAGGGTTCCAGTATCGGACGCATCACAGCTGACAATCGCACAATCTGAAGTAAAAAAGGTGGTAATAACCTTGCCTGGCACAAAACGGAGGACGGTATGAAACGTGAGCGCGCCTTACAGGTAGTGTTGGTGTTGGTGGGCTTGTTTTATTGCTTTTGGGGCTATCTCCTGTTCGACGATCTGTGGCACTCCAGGTGGCTTAGCGGGCATAGTGACGTCATGCCGATGTTCCTGAGCCTTAACACGGCGCTTGGGGTCTGTCTGTTGGTGGCCGTTAATCAGCCGGCCAAGCATCGCTTGATGATCGCCTATGGGGCGTGGTCAAGCCTTGCCCATGGGTTCACGATGACAATCATGTCGGCGCAGGCCGTGGCGCACGGGATGCACAGGAAGGATAGCCCCCAGGACATTGTGATCTTTGGCGTGATTGGAGTCACGCTGCTTGCACTCCTCCCGGCAAAACAACCATCGCCGGCCGGCGCGCCTATCGGTGAGCCGCGCGTTGCCGAACGCTAGAGGACCTGGTCCACCGCCACGCGCATACCGAGATGCAGGGACTCCTCACGGAAGCGCGACGATTCGAATTCCGGCAGATACCACCAAAAGTACCCGACTGTAGCAATGTTCAGGGACACCACGAACATGCTACACATTTGAACACATGTTTGCCAAAGCTCAGCAACTGAGATTTTGGCTGGAAGAAGAAATTCGACAAGCAACTCAGTCTTTTTAGTAGTCGGATAGAGTTTTACCCATATCACCTGATCGTTCCATGCGTTCAGTTCCTTATGTCTTATTGAATGAGAAAGCGTGTGTAACTTGATTTTCAGTCGCCACTTAGGTTTGTTGGCCAGCACACCTGTCGGCGCTACTACGGTTAATCTCGCCCTCCATCAATTCCTTTGCCTGCGCCTCACCCGTGGCGACTTCCTCATGAAGCCAGGTCATCCACTTTCGCGAATTTCCGCTTAACGCGGCCAACTTATTATTTCAAGTTCCTGGCCCGAAAGCACCCGAAAGCCTCGCATGTCTGGGAGTGCTTTCGTCAAGTCGTCCGATAGGCGGTCAACGATTTTTGTACCTGTGGCTGGCGAATTGTTATTTCTCTCAGCCACAGGGCATGTAACATACATCCTGTCGCCAGCTTAGAGCGGGTTGCACTGGTGGTCGCTGATTTTAAGGGCATTGGACGCGGTCGAGGTTGGTAAGAAGACAGGTATGCCCATCGCACCTGTCATGATTTGCGGCGACGACGTAAGCCATGTCGTAACCGAATAGGGCGCCGACTATCTCTGATACGGGAGTTGGGACGATGGTTGGGATGATTGAAAGTAAGCGTTAAACCAGATACACGTAGGATGTCGTAGTGAAATCGCTACGGACACGATGGTGCGCCGACACTCGTGGGTTCACACGGTAGTGCGGTCGCGCTGCGTTTTGTTCTGTGGTTTCGGTAAACAAGACTGGGAGTTCAGCTGGAGTTCGGAGAAGAAGGCTTCCAGTGACCCGGCAGTAGTTGGTGGATTTCGGTGATTTTCGTCGAAGGCAGCCGGTTGAGGACATCGCTGAGATAGCTCTGCGGGTTGATGCCGCGGCGCCGGCAGCTGAGCAACAGGGAATAAATTACTGCACTACGCCACCCGGCTTGCGGATGCCCGATGAACAACCAGCGCCGTCGTCCCACCGCTGTGGGACGGATGGCATTCTCGATGAGATTGTTGTCGATTTCAAAACGACCGTCGCGCAGGTAGCCCTCGAGTGCTTTGTATTCGTTTAAGAAATAGTTTACGGCCTTGCCCATGGTGCTCTGCGGTAACAGCTTCGGTCGTAGTTCTTCGGCGCGGGTTTGCAAGGCGGCCCAGAGAGGGGGCGCTTGCGCCTGCCGCAGAGCGTGGCGCTCGGCGTGATCCAACGCGCGGGCCGCAGATTCGATGCGATACAACTCACGAATCTTTCCGATGAACCAGACCGCTTCTCCTAGCGATTCCTGCAGCGCCTTGTAGAAGTACCTTCTGGCATGCGCGAGGCAGCCGATTCGCTCGATCTTCGGATTCTTCTTGACCACCGCTTCGTACACTTCATAGGCGTCGGTCTGGATGGTGCCCTGGAATCCCTGGAGTCTTTTGTTGGGGGCGTCTTGGCCGCGACTGCTGCAAAACTCTAAAATCACGTCTTCCCGTGGCACCGCGTAGAACCACAGATAGCCGCGCGCCGTTTTACCCGACACATCGCGATCCAGCACCTTCACCGGCGTTTCATCGATCTGCAGATAGTTCCCCGCCTTCATCTCTTGCCAAATGGCCTCGTAGATCGGCTTCAGCCAGCCGGCGATATGCTCGATCCACTGCACCATCTGTTGACGCGGAATTTCCACACCGTGACGTTCCCGGAAAATATGCTCCAGACGATAGAACGAAAGATGATCATCAAAGCGCGTCAACAGAAGATGTACCGCTAAGCCTAACCCCAGCTTGCTCTGCGGAAGCAACCGCGGCGGCATCGGCGCAATCACCACGGTGGATTCCTCACACCGGCAGGCCAACTTCGGGCGGACCGTGCGCCGGCGGATCAGCTTGGCAGGAATGTATTCGAACTCTTCGCTGACCTCTTCACCGATGCGATGCTGCTCTAGCCCACAGCGCGGGCAATGCTTGTTCTCTGGTTCCAGCGTTACGGTCTCGGTCTCCATGGTCGCCGGCAACGGATGGCGAGATGGCCGCTTCGATTTACGTCTCTCCTTTTTGGCCTGCTCTTCTTCTTCTTCTTCTTTTTCTTCTTCTTCTTCGAGCACCTCCTGGCTCGCTGGCGCAGGGCTTTTCGCTTGTTCCTGAGCATCGTCGGCCAACTGTTCCAGCTGCGCTTCTTGTTCGGCAGACAAGGGTTCGCCTTTGGAACCAAACAGTTGCCGTTTCAGTTCCGCGATGTAGGCTTGGGCCTCGGCCAGCTGAGCTTGCACGGCCTCCAACTGCGCTTGCAGCTGGCCCTGCTCTTCGAGCATCCGGAATTTTACCCGTTGTGCTTCAGCCAGCTCCGCCTGTACTTCGGCCAGTTGCGCTTTGGCCCGTCGGGCTTCCTCTAACGCGGCTTCCAGGTTCTGCGCGGACTCAGCTGTCCCCGGCGGTTGCTCGCTGAACCGTTTCCGGATTTCGTCACGCAGGTTCATCGACTAACACCTTGCGGAAATGCTTCTGGAGCGGATACACGTAGATCTCTTTGATGGGGACCTGCAGCGAGTGATAGCGATCCTGGCGCGTGCGGCCTTGCGTCTTCCCGACCCTCTGCCAGTTGGCCGCCTGATACACCGTGCCGCGAAAGCGATCACGTTCCACAAACGTCTCGACCAATACGATGGGGTGTCCGTACTTGCTCTGCCAGTCCGCTGCAAGCCGCCGCAACACGCTCCCCAAGATATAACTCCCCAAGTGAGCAATACGCACCCAGGGCAGAATGAGAAATTTATGATTGTTGGTGATGCGCGACAGGTTCGCTCGCCGTTCTTTCTCCCCCCATCCAATATATTGATCGCGCTCCCGGCACTTCCAGGCCGCCGAACCAAACAGCAAGCCCGCCAGCAGCCGCCCCCGGTGCTCGCGAACCGTATACTGCAAGTTCTCTCCTACCGTGCCGCCGGAGCCCAGATAGTGAAACTCGGCCAGCGCGGCGGCCACCTCCTCCCGCTCGGATGCCACACGGCTGACTTCCTGTATGGCCACCGGGCCCAGTTCCGCGAGGGTACCGTGATAGGGTGTCTGATCCCACACGCGAGGGGCGAGCACCCGCGTGCGCATACGGTTAGTCGGTATCTGACGTCGCGCTGGAAGGGCAATCAAGCCCCGCTGGTGCAGCTTCAGCAACAGCGTCCGCGCCGCCATGTCCTTGCGCAGCCCAGCCCCATTACACCAATTCCATTGCTCACACAGCGCCTCGGACAATCGCCGCCGGCTCCAGTCCGGATGAGCAGCCAGCAACTCGCGGATCTCCTGCAGGTTGCTCTCTGTTACTTGTCGGCCTTGCACCAGCAGAGCGTCGTTCACCAGGGAAGTATGCCAAAAGACAAATCCGGAGTCCAGCGAAAAAGGAAGAGGAAGAGGAACCGTGGAGAGTTGGTTTACGCCCGGTACCACTGGGGGCGGGGTGCCCCTTCCCAGCCATGGATCAGCAGGTTCAGTTCTTCGGGACGCAAACAGCGGCTCGGGCCTTCCCCGGTCGGCCAGCCAAAGGTGCTTTTTTCCAAACGTTTAGTACACACCCACAGCCCCGAGCCGTCCCAGACCAATAGCCGAAGCCGCGTACGACTACGATTCGTGAACACAAAAAAGTGGCCCGAGAGAGGATCTTGTTGCAGCACGGTTTGCACCCGAGCATACAGCCCGTTGAAGTTCTGCCGCATATCGACTGGTTCCAGAGCCACAAAGATGCGCGTTGCTGTCGATGGACTCAGCATGACGGGCGCACCGTCTTTAACAATGACGCGATCCATGACGGCGTGGCGACCACACCGAGCCGCACCACCACCCCGTCGGGTAACTGGACTTCAGCCGCCCACGGGCCGGTGGCCGCTACCGAAGGCAAAAGAAGTTCTTGAAAGCCGGTAGTTTCCCTGCCGAGAGAACTCTCATGGCTTTCCTTCTGGATCCAGTTCCGCAAGGTTCCCAGCTTTAGGCCATGCTGCTCGGCGAACTGTGCCGGGCGTAGTCCGCTGGAGCGATACCGGGTTATCCACTCCGCGCGTTCGTTTCGGCTGCTGTAGCGATGCTTCTCAATGCAAGTAGTTTCCATGCCGGTAGCTTTGCACCGGCATTCAGCGACTACAAGGTGTACCCTGTTTACCGCTTACGATTGAAACGGCACCAGATGCGCCAATATCACGTTTAAATGACGCAAAGGAAACGACTTAGTTTTTGAGAGTCGCTGGTTCGTAGTCAGACGCTCTATCCAACTGAGCTACGGGCGCGCAGCGAAACACTTCACTGTCAACAGTTTACGGCAGATTCTTCTTCGATTTCAACCTCGAGTTTTAGCTCATTCTGAGCACTTGTGAGAAATCGCAGGGTGCATTATCTATCTCATACGAAAAAACTTAAATAAACTGACTTCATGCATGAGCGTTTAGTTGTTTACCAGACGCTCGACTCGCGGGGAGCAACGGGACGAGGGCTACTGAGTGGATGATCAGCACGACCAGATGACGCATTGAAGAATGATAGCAAGGCGGGAAACCTTAAGGAATTATGGGCGAAATTGGGCGATATAACAATTCGCCAGGCACAGGCTCGGCAGGGCTGGTGCGACTGGAGGCAGTCTCTCATCATCGTGCTTCCCGAAACCGCTGTTCAGCGGCACCGAACTGGATTTGAGCTCTATTGGCGCGTCCTGTCTAGGGTTCGTCGCCCGCGCGGTGGCAGGCGACGGATCTCGATAGAGGTTCGGGATCTGATATTCAAGATGGTTGCCGAGAATTCGACCTGGGGAGCACCTCGGATTCATGGCGAGCTTCTCATGCTCGGCTTCGACGATTCCGAGCAAACGATCTCCCGCTCGATGCGTAAAGCGCGGAGAGACCCCGAACCCGCGAAACGCTGGCTTGCGTTCCTGCGTAATCATCGTGAAGCTATTGCTGGGATCGACTTCTTCACCATCCCAACGCTGACCTTCAGCGTCCTGTACTGCTTCTTTGTCATCGGCCATGATCGTCGCCGCATCCTGCATTTCCATGTCACGCGGCATCCCACGAGCGCTTGGGTCATTCAGCAACTGAGAGAGACGTTCTCATACGATTCGGCTGCAAAGCTTTTCATATTCGATCATGACGTCAAGTATGGGACGGAAGTTCCACCAGCACTGCGATGGATGATAATCCGTGCTGTCCGAACCTCACGTGAGAGCCCTTGGCAGAACGGAATCGCAAAGCGATGGGTCGGGAGCTGTCGGCGAGGCCTCCTGGATCACGTCATCGCCGTGAACGAACGACATTTGAAACGGCTCCTCACGAATTACGTGACTTACTATCATGAAGATCGAACACATCTCGGTCTGAACAAGGGAACTCCCCATGCGCGAGTGCTGGCAGTGGCTTGCGGTCGCGTGGTCGGAGAACCGAGACTCGGCAGTCTGCATCATCGGTACGACCGCGCGGCTTAGTCAAGAGGCGAAGCACGGAAAATTGTCCACTGGCCTTTAATTCGAGAGAAGAGTCACCCCAACTGCGAACAGTTCGGGGAGACTGCGAATATCGCGTCCAGATAGTCGGGAGGACTGGGTGTAAAATCCGAACCGGCCGCGATCATGCCGTTCGCTTCGGAATTATCTGCGGCCGTTGCCGTTTTAAGTTTTGGCGAGAGACCTCTGTGTTTTCAGATCGGACGGAGTATTCGGTAACCGCAGTAGAGTTCGGAGCCCGGGGAATTGGTACACCTCTACCGCAAAATGAAATCTCTGGGGATTGTCGCGCCAGATTAGAGCTCCGTAGTCACCGCGCCGCCATGCGATTCACGCGTCATATCCAGAGAAGCCCATCGGAGATTACATGACGATCCCGGGGAAAATCCACTCTAAGATCAATTGATACATTCCACCGTACGTTTCGCTGGAGGTTCAGCGACTACCGAGACTCGGGCCTAAGGATGCGACGTCAGTGCGGAAAAGACGGTGCGAACAGCCATCGAAAGATCCCTTTCTTTTTTGAATCTGGTTTCGACGGTGTGGCTGTCGCTGGTGACGCCGTCGCTGGCGAGGCTGGTGCCGACCCGGCGGCTGGTGTTCCCCCGAGGCTGCTCACATAGGAAACCAGAGCTTGCAGATCCGCGGCACTTAAAGTGAGTGGCACCATGCCGGCAGCTTTCATCGGTGCTGTGGGCGCCGTCAGAAGGGCTGTCAATTTAGCGGGCGGATACTGACTCGAGGTATGAGTCAGCGCTGGCGCAGAGGCGCCGACCCCGGCCGCTCCGTGGCATTCGTTGCAGCCGTGGGAATCGAAAATGGCTTTCCCCGCGGCAACTGTGGCCACCGGCGCCGCGCTCCCAGCGGGTGCTTTCGAAGCGGCGTCCGGTGGAGTCGCTACGGAGGCAGCTTTCGCCGGTGCAGTCGCCGCTGCTGGTGCCGCTCTCGCTGGCGCAGATGGGGCCGACCCGGGAGCAGGTGGCGTCGCGGCGGAGGCCGCCGGTGCTGCCCCGAGGCTGCTCACGTAGGAAACCAGAGCTTGCATATCGACAGCACTCAAAGTGAGTGGCACCATGCCGGCAGCTTTCATCGCGGGAGTGGGCGTTTGCAGAATGGCTGTCAATTTAGCGGGCGGATACTGGCTGGAAGTGTGCGTTAACGCCGGCCCAGAGCTACCTACTCCGGCCGCTCCGTGGCATCCGCTGCAGCCATGAGAATCGTAAATTGCTTTTCCCCCGGCGGCGGCCACAGCTGGCGCCGCCGTGGCTGGCGCAGGTGAGGACGTCGCTGACGCTGCTGGTGTCACCGCAGCGGTGGCTTTTGTCGGTGCGGCTGCTGTAGCTGGCGGGGCAGTTGGGGCCGGCGTTCCCCCGAGGCTGGACACGTAGGAAACCAAAGCTTTCGTATCTGCAGCACTCAAAGTGAGCGGGACCATGCCGGCAGCTTTCATCGGGGCAGTGGGCATTTTCAGAACGGCTGCCAATTTAGCGGGCGGATACCGAGTGGAAGTATGGGTCAGCGCCGGCCCGGAAGCGCCGACTCCGGCGGCTCCGTGGCATCCGCTGCAGCCTTGAGAATCGTAAATGGCTTTTCCCCCGGCGGCGTCCACAGCTGGCGAGCCTGCGGCTGGGGGTTTCGACGGCGAGGCCGTCGCGGCTGGCGGCGTAGCGGCCGGTGAAGCAACAGCAGCAACCGAAGCCGGTGCATCTCCGTCCACCCACATTTTTAGGTGATCCACTTCGGATGCGTTGTGAATCATTTTGTGGCAAGAAATGCACGATGTCTGATTCGTCTTGAGCGAGCCCATGATCGCCGTATGCGTCGGATTCTCGTCAAAGCTGCGCATGCCCGCATGACAGTGCAGGCACTGCAGGTTGCTGTACGTCCCGTCTAAATGAATCGTTTTGGGTGGCGTACTCACGTACTCCATATAGAGATACCGCAGGCCTTTGAGCTTGTCCGTCAAAGGACCGTACATGGTGTAGTTTGTGTGGCAGGCATAACAGGCCTTGTCCGGCGATACGAGGTGATTTTGAAAATGCTGGGCAGGGATATAACTCGCGTTCTGCACGTACAGACTTTTTCCGTGGCTTTCCATGCTATGACACGAAATGCAGTAGGCCGTCTGTTGGGAACGCTGCATGTGAAAGGACATGCCCGAGGCAATGCAGAGCGTCGGAAGAACGAAGAGGCCTATAAAGGCCAGAATCTTGCCTGTGGCTCCCGCAGTGATCGACGGACGCACGAGAAACACTGCGGCTAGCAAGATCGTCAGTACGACCAATGCAACGAGGACTCCGGTCAGTCCCAGCAAATCTCCTCCTTGCCACGCACTAACCAGAAACTGCAGCGGAACGCCGAGGCGCGTACCGCCAAGTCCTAATTTTGTGGCCTAGCTCCCGGATGCAGGCGACGAGAGTCTTGATCTACGATTCCCGTAATGTCTTCTGGTAGCTGGGCACAATGTTCTTGCCCTTCGGCGTGATCTCGATTCGTCCCTCACCGGTTTCTTTCTCTGAATCTCGCGAAGCGAAATCGGACAACGTGCGCTTCTGGCCGGCCCGCGAGGCAACAGCGAAGACCAGCGAAAAGAGATACACCGCGATTCCCAGTCCTATGAGGATTGCGCCAACGAAGGCAAAGAGCACAAACGAGAGCGGATGAAACCACAGGAGAGTCACAATTTCCACGAGCAGGCCCAGAATAATCAACCCGCTTGCAGCTTGCAGAAACCGCCGGATTCCGATTGCACGAAGTTTCATAAACCGGTCCTCCGCATCTCTACGTGACTTGCTTCGGATGCGCTGTGAACCGTATCGTGTTAACTGCTCGCAACACATCACATCTGATTTGTAGAACTCAGTTATTTTCGCCAGGAACGAGATCGAATACTGTTCTGAAGTGCACAGTTCCGGCGATAGCGGGTGTCAACGTAGATTTTTCGATTTGAAACAGAAACCGGAGATGCAGAAAGACATCTCGAGGCTTAGCGCGGCTTGTTGCGCACCGCAGAAGTACGACCTGCCGCAGACAGTTCCTCAGCCGGCTGTCGTATCAAATCGTAGTTGTGTGTAGTTAGAGTTCGACAAGTATGAGACAGCACCAAATCCGAACCGGTCATTGCGCTGCTGGGAGAAGCCTTCCTACCCGGCAGATATCTGCGAAATGGAGCAGTCGCTCGCGACTGCATTTGTTCATTCGAATGCTCGCTCGGAGCGCGTGAACCGGTATGGACAAAAAACTCGTCCTATTATAGTCGCCGCCCGGAGCCAGAACGCATTGCCCTGGTTGTCTCGATGATAAATCAGGCCGGGAGGTCTTCTTGCGATGGGACATTCCCGGTATCCTTAATATATGCGTATGCGCTGATTGTGAGCCCTGCGCCCGCTGTCACGTCGACTTTATGCCGCGTCCCTCTCGTAGTACTTCAGCAGGCCGCCCAGCCGCTCTCGACACCGCACTTTTTCCTGTTCTCCACGGACTGCTGGAATCGGCAAAGGGAATAGCAGTACGTTGTCTTTGCCTTGGTGATTTCTTTCCTCATGAAAGTGGGCTTCGTCGTGGCGCAACGCTCGCCTCAATGAGCCTTCACCCAACAAGATCAGCTTCCCCAGGCACTCCTCCTTAACCGACCGTACCCAGCGTTCCGCGTAGGCGTTCAGATTCGGACTTCTGGGCGGCAAGACGAGGGTCCTCACGCCACCCGCTTCGATCACCTGACGAAACGAGGAGCAGTACTTGCTGTCGCGATCATGCAGTAGGTACTTGCGGTTGATCAGAAAACCAGAATCTTCCATCGTCACATTGCGCGCCATCTGTTCCATCCACTGTTGATCCGGATGACATGTGACTTCGGCCAAGCATATTCTCCGGCTCTCCAAATGAATGAAAAACAGCACGTAGTGCGTAATCAACCCTGTCAGCGTAAGCACTTCGACGCTGAAGAAGTCGGTCGCCACCAATACCGCCATGTGAGCACGGATAAAATCTTTCCAACTCGTTGTCTGCTTCCGCTCGGGAGCCGGTGGTATGTCATGGCGGCGGAGAATATTGCCCACCGTCTGATCCGAGAGCCGGTGACCCAGGTTGGCCATGGCGCCCACGATCCGGTCATAGCCCCACCCGGGATTTTCCTTCGCCATCCGCACCACCAACCGCTCGGTTTCCTCGTCAACTCTGGGACGACCCCAGGATCTGCGAAACTTCGATCCGTCGAACTTATTGGCGATGAGCTTTCGGTACCAGGCCAGCAGCGTCTCCGGCTTCGCGACTGCCGCCAATTCTTCCAAGGCTTTCCGTCCCAGCCGATGGGCGATCTCAGCCAAAGTAGCTTTTTCGGCATCGGATAACAGCAATCTGCCTTTGATTTGGGCTCTCAGGATGCGGTTCTTTGCGGCCAGATATTCGTTCGTCAATAGAAGTTCCTGGTCTACGGTTCCGGTGATGTAAGCAAGCATGCGAGCCCAAATCATTCCAGAGCCTCCCTAAACTTGATCGTCGAACCCGGATTGTACATGCTTCTGAGGTTTCAGAAAGCGGCTGTGCGAGGAAATTACGAGACCGGAAATCAAGCCTTTTTCAATGCGTTTGAGATTTTTGACCATAGGCGGGACAAGTCTTTGAACGCCGACCAGAAGAAAAACCTAACGGAGTTGAAAGAAGCTCAGGCGGAGTGGAGACGACGGCATCCTAAGCGACGAGCAATTCCTAAGAGTGTGACGATGCGAGACCGTGCCCCGTGTTCGAATGAAAGCCACTTGATGTGTCAGTTAGGAAGCTTCGTGCGTCATCAGGACCATCGTGAAATCGGACCCGCCCGTCACATAGAGTTCGTGGCAAATGATGTTGCGGTGTTTGCCGGTTGCCTTCGCCATGCTGGCTTCGAGCGCGCGGAAATCACCTGCCTTCATGTCAACTTTTCCCAGTGGAATGCAGTGTAGCTTCACGGGGTAGGATTCTTCATCGTCCCGATATCCTAGAGTAATCACCAGCCGCTTGACCGGCTCCAGATAAGCCACACCAATACTTTTCGAGGCAATCTTCGACCTGTCGGCAAAGGCAGACACCTCTTCGGCCAGCTTGCCAATTGTGCCGTCTCCGGCGAGTTCGCCGCTAAAGACCTTGAATTTTTCATGGACTTGTCTTGCGATGTGATGCGCCATGCGAGCACTCTCCTGGTGTTGGGTAGAGCTTGTCCGGGATTTCCATTTTGGCTCCCGATTGCCAGTCAGTATAAACCCAATTGCCTCAGCTCGACCCTTTTCTGTCTGGGAGCACCCGCATCGCAGAACAAGGCAGCGGGGAGAGCGACCGGAACATCGTATTGCTGACAGAATATAAGAATCAGGGCACGTGCGACGCACGCTGCTAATGCAAAGGGGCCGATTGAACCGAAGCATAGCAAGCGTCTGTTCTACCACTGAACTACGCCCGCTCGTTGTTTCTCATTGTAATTCGCTGATTGACAGTCTGCAAAGCGGTTTGAACAATTCTGGTCCAGGCTCGAAGCTTGGAGCAACTCGGCGAATCTCCTGACTCAGGTCGTACTGGACTGCTCTTCGGCTTCCTTCATCGCTAGCAATTCTCCGTGCACTAGCATATCGCTGACGACACAACTATCAGGCGCCCGTGATGTGACTTTCAGATTCACGCCGCTTTTGCGTCGTCACCATTGGCAAGTTTGAGGACTCTTACGAGGGGCTTGATTGTAAGTCCCTGCACTAGAATGGAAAAGATGACTACGCCGAACGTCAAGTTCAAGATTTGCTCACGATAGGGAAACGCGGTGGTCAAGCTCAGCGCCAGAGCGAGCGCCAGTGCTCCGCGAAGTCCGCCCCATACGGCTACATGCTGCCAACGAAGCGGAATCTTCTCCGCGAAACGATTGCTCAAAGGCACGAGCAGATAGATCGACAACAGGCGCCCCAGAAACACCGCACCGATGGCCAACAGTACGGACGCCCAATTCTGTGAGAGTTCACGCACATGGATTTCCAGGCCAATCAAAAGAAACACGAGAGAATTCATGACGAACGAAATGTATTCCCAGAATGACTGCATCGCAGTACGTGTGCCAGCACTCATGCCTCTTTTCGCACCAAAGTTCCCCAGCATCAGCCCCGCCGATGCGGTCGCTATCACTCCTGACAGGTGCAGGTGAAACGCGAGCAGATAGCTGCCGTACGCAAGGATGGTTGTCAGAGTAATCTCAATCTGGGGATCATCCACCGTCCCGGTAATGCGGCTCGCCAGGTATCCCAGAGCCGACCCCAAGACCGCTCCACCGGCCACTGCTAGGAAATACTGCTCGATACCTTTCGGCACGCTCAGCTTTTCCGCCACGATAGCTCCGAACAGGATGCCAAAGAGAACGACTGCCGTTCCATCGTTGAGAAGGCTTTCTCCTTCCATGATGAGGGACAACCGCTTGTCTACTCTCAGATCCTTGAAGATGGCCAGCACAGAAATGGGGTCTGTGGCAGAGATGATGCACCCGAAAAGAAGTGCAATAAGCACAGGCAAGCCGATCAACCAATGCACAAGGAATCCGGTCACCAGGGCGGCGAGGAGCACACCTACGTTGGCGAGCAACAACAGGGGTACGGAATTGCGAAGCAGCTCCCGCATGTCCAGCTTCACGCTGCCTTCGAAGACTAGCGCCGGAAGAAACAATATCAAAATCACATCGGGCGTCAGCCAATCGGGACGGTGACCGGGCTCAAGGGGCGACAAGATAGGGAGCTGAATGACTCCAAGGAGCAAGCCACCCAAGACTAGGGACACCGTGTAGGGAATCCTCAGGCGTTTCGCTAGCATCGCGATGATCGCGGCAACGATGAGCAGCCAAATCAAGAATTCTATGCCCGAGGTTGGCGTCATCTCAGAAACGCACCACGTTCTAACTGCTCGAATTTGTTAACGAATACTTGGCGCATTGCCACTCGCAAAAGTACCCCTGACCTCTGGGCGCAGAAGATACGCGAGCAGAGCCCCAGCAATTACGAAGCCGACGCCGCCTCTAACGAGATCACCCATGAAGGCGTTCACCAGGTCTCCCAAGACTTGGGTTGCGATGATGGCAACTGCCAGTCGCCACCCCCATAGGCGGCGCTTGAACCAGGCCGTGCCAGCAACTGCCATGGTTGCACCGAGCAAGAGTAGGGGAATTCCGACTGTTCTCCCGAACGGTGCAAGCTGTCTGTACGCAGGCGCATTAAGAGCCCACATGCGGTCAAGAATCGTGCCCCGCCAGATCAGCGTGACTCCGGCGATTGAGGCCATGGTTGCCCCAAAGAAAAGGAAGATGCCCATAGCTGCGATTCCTTTTCGTGACTGTGTTCGAGAGACCATTTCGAATTCGGAGTGAAGGAAACCCGAGTTCGTTGACTATAACCGGGAACACACACACGCAACCATTCCATCTCGATTCTACCTGACAGGGTTGCACTTACTCTCGCGTCAGGTCAGCAGCGGGGTCGATTTCTCCTTGTTTATGCTTTTTGACGCACAGCTACGAGCATGCGTCGCAAACTGTCGACCAGATCGACCACCTCGCCTTTCCCCTGCACGTGAGACTCAATTTCAAAATTTCTCATGGCCGCGTGATCCACTGCCTCCTTCAAGCTCAGGAGCGGTTTGACGACCTGACGCTGCAAGGTATAGCTGACCAAATGCTGACGATCAGGGTCACGGCGGGAACGATTCACAGGGCCCATTCTTTCTCCCGAATAAGACGTCCGCCTTCGGCGTGATCTCTCTGGACCCAGCCCCAATTCACCGACCTATATCCCCTCGGGTCCATTGCTTAGCAGCCACGCCAACGCCTTAACCGACCAGGCTGAGATTATCCAATCAATGCTCTGCCAAACGACCACTCAATCGCTCGTGGCGGCGCAGACGCGCGGCGTCCACCAACATGCGTCCAGCCCAGCGATAGACGTTAAACTCCGCGAGAAATGCACGCATCGAACAAATTCGCTCGCCCTGCTCGTTGTCAGACATCGTGAGGGCCGTGGCGAGTGCGGAGCTAGCTTCATCAATGTCATAGGGGTTCACGATGAGTGCCTCGGTCATCTCGCGTGCTGCGCCTGTGAACTGACTTAGAACAAGGACACCGCGTTCGTCCTCTCGAGACGCCACGAATTCTTTTGCGACAAGATTCATTCCGTCATGAAGACTGGACACGTAACAAAGGTCAGCCGCCCGGTAATATCGAAACACGGTCGGTGGCTCGTGATGAGCCCTGTGCAGGATGATTGGCCGGTAAGAATCCTGCACAAACCGTTCATTTATGCGCGCCGCCAATTGCTCGACGGTTTCGTTCAGTTGCCGGTAGCGGTCAATCAGCGTGCGACTCGGAGCAGCTAGTTGAACAAATGTGAATCGCCCCCGGAATTCGGGGTGTTGTTCGAGCAGACGCTCCACGGCAAGGAAACGCTCCTCCACCCCCTTTGTGTAGTCGAGACGGTCAACTCCAACTCCCAGCAAAGCATTGGGGTTGAGTCCGAGTTCAGCAATGACGCTGGCTCGGCACTGCTCCGAAGCCGGGATATTTTTCAGCCAATGCACGGGCCACTCGAGAGAGATCGGATATGGGCGAACCAGGGTGGCACGCTCATTCTGGATAACGGAGTTTTGCTCACGGTCAATTCGGCATTCTAGAAAGCGATCAACGCATTCCATGAAATTGTTGCAGTGAAACTGGGTATGAAACCCGATGATGCTGTTCCCCAACATTCCCAACAGAATCTCTTTGCGCCACGGACAAATTCCAAATCGCTCGGAGTTGGGCCACGGAATATGCCAAAACATAAGCACGGTCGCATGGGGGAGGCGCTCACGAATCAGGCGGGGCGCGAGCGCAAAGTGATAGTCCTGGACGAGGATGATCGGGTCCTCGGAATCCACTTCCTCACAAGCTGCGTCCGCGAACTTCTGATTGACGGCCTGATAGTAACGCCAATCCTCGGTCCGAAACGTCGGGCGCGCGTGGGCCACATGACAGAGTGGCCACATTCCTTCGTTTGCGAAGCCGTAGTAATACCCCTTCTCCTCCTCTTTCGAAAGCCATAGCCGCCGCAGCTGGTACGACTCTTCTCCGGGCGGGACACGAATACGCCCGGCTTGATCGGTGACGTCCCTGTCAGCAGAGCCGCTCCCGTGGGCAACCCAAACACCGGAACAGGCATGCATCACAGGCTCCAAAGCGGTGACTAACCCACTCGCCGGGTGCCGAACTGTCACGTTTCCATCCTCCTGGCGTTCGTGAATGTAAGGCTCCCGGTTTGCCAAGATGACGATCTTTTCCCCATGAAGATGCCTTGACAACGTCAGCTTAAGCCGCTGAGCAGTCCAAGCACCTCCTTCAAGCTCTGTTTCCCTCTCCACCATAATCCGCTCAACCAGGTCGCGAACATCCCGGACAATCGGCTGAAACTCTGGACGCTTCGGCCGTTCGCCGCGGGCGAGCCTGCGGATTTCCTCACTCCAGCCTCGCCATGAGAAGCGTGCAACGATGATCGTGACTGCAGAAGCAGCCAGGGCGAGAAGTCCGAAGGCAAGTAGCACGAACCGCCTGGTTTCGGCTTCACGGCGCTCCGCGTAGCTGAGATCGTGGATCAGCATCACATATCCGAGCGCTTGGCCCGCGTTTTCAACGGGGATGGCGCTCACCAGCACCGATCCTCCAGGCAGAGAAGCCGTCTGGTGCCAGGAACGCGGCACGCCTGGCGCTGCATCGTCCGGGCGTCTTAGGCGAGGGGCTGCGTCGTCGCAGGAAAACTGTCTCGGAAAGGCGGGCGTCTTTGCAATCAGCGTCAAGTCTATGGTGCAAGCTGCCGCGGCCATGATCCGCTCGTCCCTCGTGATCTCCTCGAGCTTCTTCCCCAACTCTCTGCGGTCCTCCTTCGACCAATGCGTACTCAACGCCTCCCGCGCCCCACTGACGACGAGTTCAGCGCGAAGGCGCACATCGTTCTCGAACCATCTCCGTGTCGTGCGTTGCACAAGAATGGAAGTGCCCCAGGTCAGAAACGCCAGGCTCGCGACAAGGCCGATCAGAAATTTGCTAATCTGACGCAACGCCCGTCCCCGGGAGATCGGCCAGCTCCCTCACATACGCTTTGTCGTCTCGCTCAATCATCATGCCGAATCTTTCCTAGCACTGATTCTTACGTGTTTATGTCCTTTGCCGCACTGCCACGAGCATGTGTCGCAAACTGTCCACCAGATCGACAATCTCGCTCTTCCCCTGCACGTCAAAACTCAATTTCAAAAGTTCCCATGGCCGCGTGATCTACCGCCTCCTTCAAGCTCAGGAGCGGTCTGATGACCTGAAGCGGCAAGGTATAGCTGACCCAAATGCTAACGCGCAGGGTGACGGCGGAAACGATTCTCAGTGCCCATTCCGCCTCCCGAATTAGGTGTCCGGCTTCGGCGTGATCTCTCTGGACCCGACGCCAATTCACGGATTCCAGGACCGACGCTTGCTGCAATATCTGCTGGCTCGAGTTCCGAAGCTCTTCCGTAGCGCGTTTCAACTCGGGATTTCCCTCCTGGACGGTCTTCGAAATCTGAGCATCGAACGAGCGGACCCGTTTGCGAAGTTCCTCCATGAGTTGTTCTCTTTGATACGCCTGGCACTCTTCAATACGTCGTTCAGGTCCCGCTCATAGTCTTTCACCACAGCCTGAACGCGATCGGCAGGTCTTTGGCCGGCCGGTCGGGTTTGCGTGGACTGACCAAAAAGAGGCTACTCAGAGTACTATTGCGCCTGCCAAAGTTGTGCTCGATCAGCCAGCTAATACATCGTTGCCTACGCGTGACTCTTAGCCATTCCGCCCTGCCAAGTCTCTGCCTCCCACAGTGATGAATGAAGAAGTCCAGCCATAACGTCCTCTTCGAACCGCAAGAAGTATCCCCTCCTTGCGAGCGCAGCCTTATATTGGGGTAGTCGCGTAACCTGGAGCCCCGTGGTGAACCGGAAAGCCGCATAAAGCCCGCTTATCACGCCTCGCGTCCATAGGCGGCCGATTGGCCCATTTGCTTCACGGAAGTCAGAAACGATCCACCTCGCTTGCGGCGTCCCCCAGCTCGCGAGTCGGCCCACGACATCTTCGAGTTCTTGATTTGAGAAGCAATCGAGAAAATAGTGTGTAACGATCAAGTCATAGGAATCTGCGGGTGCGGCAAAACTCTGCACATCGCAGGCGTGGAATCTGACTCGTTTTCGAAAAGTTCGGCCCATGCCTGTGACCCGTCGCTCCGCAAGGTCGACCATCGTGGAGCTGAGGTCAACAAAATCCACCTCTACCCGCGCGTTGACTCGAAGTAGGCGGGCAAGAAAGCGGTCGTCCCCTCCGCCGCACACGAGGGCTCTTCGAGACGTTCTAATTTCGCCCAAGAATGCGAATCGCCGATGCTCAAGGAGCCTTCCAAAGAAGAGATGCTCAAGAATCTCATAGTAAGGAGCGATCCGATCGCAATTCATCATAGTCATCTGAACCTGGTCA
>Ga0207046_10091_pt1 | contig 25050 bp, 21 predicted proteins | sample Alteio_BWMinCont_66_FD_153303 | JGI IMG/M metagenome (GOLD analysis project Ga0207046, IMG submission 153303) | Enriched cells from forest soil in Barre Woods Harvard Forest LTER site, Petersham, Massachusetts, United States -... | ecosystem: Environmental > Terrestrial > Soil > Temperate forest >...
CGTCAGCAGTCCTCCCGAAAACAGCTCGCTCCCAGTTGACGGGACAGCCGTGAAGCCGGGTAACAACGAAAAGTCGATGCCGGCGTTTGTAGAGGATTTGTATCCAAGACGATTGCACAAAGGTTCAACTGTTCCCGATTTCGCGTGCGGCGGGGAACGTCACTGCGCGGCCATTCAATCGACAGATGGCCGTCTCCAAATGCGTTCAAGAATTGTTCCAATGCGCGGCGAGCCGTTTGCTCGTCTCCGGATTCCTTGAGTTTTTCTTCCTGCCGAAGTTTCGGCAAATCCATATGCCGGTCGTTGATCGCCCAGTCCAGTTCGGAATAGTGCGACTCCATGGCTCCAATCAGCTGGTGAAAGTCATCGACCCACAGCTGGGAATCGAAGTGCGTCTGCGGGGCAGGCCCACTGCTCGATTGGGCCTCGAGTCCACAGGGCAGCATGAGGACATACGACGGGCAGGCGACCACGAGAAGAGATCGAATAATGCGGAGCCGTCTCATAATCTACGGTGCGGTCACTTAGCCGGACAAGTAAACTCCCAATCCGCGAGTGCCGCCCGGCAGCAAGTTTCCCAAAACGATTGACGTCAGTGCCAGTGAAACATCGCCTTGAAGTCGCGGCAGCTTTAGCGGAAGATAACACCCCGTCTTACGGAAAATACTTTTGAGAAAGACGACGTCATCTTGCTCGACCAGATAGCCTGGCAGGTAGCGATTGCAGTTGAGAACACATTGCAGAAAAGTTGTATCACAATGAGCTTGCCAGAGACAGACTTCGATCGGGAAGAACAGTGGTGGGACGCCAAAGCGCTGAAAGAAGAACGCGATTTGGCGGACGAAAGCATCAATCGCGCTCTACGTTGGCGCGAGATTGAGCAGCATCTTGGCGGAGTCAGAACTATTCTTGACGTAGGGGGTGCAACAGGCGCGTTTTCAATTCCGCTGGCCAAGCGTGGCTTCCATGTGACCCATCTGGACTTGTCTCCAGAGATGTTGGTGATCGCGCGCGAAAAGGCTCAAGGAGTGCAAACTATAGAGTTCGTGAAAGGAAACTCATGCGATCTATCTCGCTTTCCAGATCGGGCTTTCGATTTTGTTTTAAATCTGGACGGTGCAATTTCGTTTGCGGGCTCCAAAGCGCCCCAAGCAATTCAAGAGACCTGCCGAGTGGCGAGGAGGACAGTAATTCTTACGGTCTCACATCAGGCGCAAATGACAGCCGCGTGGGTCGGTTCGAGTCTTGTCAAGACCGGTCAGCTCGGTCCGGCAGTGGAAGCGATGATCAATCGTGGCGAATGGCATCAGCAACAGTTTCCGCGCAATAGAGTTTTGGCGGAGGGTGTCACTCAGAACTACCTGGGCTCGCTCAAGGCGTTCCTACCGGTCGAACTGAGAGCAATACTGGAGTCCGAAGGGATGCGGGTTTTGCGATGCGGTGGCCTCGGATCACTTGCAGGACTGTGTGACCTAGAAGTCTTGCGGCGCGTTATGAATGAAGGTGTTCTGCTGAAGTCCTTCCTCTCGATGTGTGAAAAGTTCGACAGAGAAATCCTGCCTGAAGGGCCTGGAACCCGCCAGCGCGCTGGACTAATAGCGGTGGCTCAACAGCGCGGCCTTTGAGAGAACTGACTGACCGACCGTGGCAGCCCAAGGGGGGTAGGAATGATGCGGAGCGGGACACCTCTTGCCGGGCGCCGAGTGACGGCGTGCTCAGAAAAAATCCGAATGCCTGCTAAGAACGCCGTTACCGTAGAAGCGGTTCCGTGGACGTCCGGATCCTGAGAGGTCTCGTCGTAGTCGAATAAATCCCTCACGAATTATGCCCTAGCCAGACTACCAGTTCGGGTCTGGCACATTCGTGAAGTTACGTCGGCTTGCCATCCGCGCCGTGGAATTTGGGCCCGAGGCCGACTGCGCCACTTGGACAGTGTGTGAAATACTCTGTGACGGAATCTCGGTGGTCGAGAAAAACGAGGGGCCATTAAGGGGCCATTAAGGATTCCTTTGCATTCCCAATTGTTCCTTTTCAATGCCTTAGCGTTCCCCAGCATTCCTTCCAAGTCCTTGAAATTCCGCACGGTGGTGTTTTCGATCCTCACCGCCCCGAAGTTCGGAAGGAGTTAGCCTGAGGTTTCGAGGAGACGAGAGGTGGAGCGGACGTGCGGCAAAGAACTCAGCGTGTTCCTAGCACATGTAGGTTTCGAAAAATGACGCGCCCCGTTCCCAACGAGACAAACCCCACGTAGCCGCTGCGATAAGTTGCATCGCGCATGCTGCCCACTTGCTGCTCGTCGACAAACAACGTGATTTGGTCCCCTTGGCACTCGACGGTCAACTTTATACCAGTTGCAATTTCCTGTTGGACTTGTTTTGCGGAGAGGCGAGTCCAGGGGATGATCTGTTCCTCGGAAATTCCGTGAAATGCTTTTTTCACTAATTTGAACGAAAGTTCATCGGCTCTATATGCCTGAGGGCTGGTACTCAGCACGAAAGCATAGTAGCCACCGCCCGTCACTCGAAAGGCAATTCCCGCCGATGAAGCGTCCAGAATTTCCCGAGATTTCAGCGGGAGAGTCTGCGTGGGAGGGTGCGTTTTTGCCCATCCGGCGTCCACGTCTGCCGTCGCGCGAAAATCGTCCCACCAGGGGCCATAAACAGCCAGAGCGCCGGTGCCAATCGGACCTGCATCGATGAGCACTTGGTCGGCATTATGCTTCGGAAGTTGATAGGAGAGTTCGTAGCCGTTAGAGATGTAGCGCGAGCCTGCGTGGTTGGGCCAACCCGTTCGCGGATCGGAGAAGTCCTCCCGATAGTCGAGAGTGTCACCGTCCTTCGTCAGACGAGCCTCGTAAGGATAAGGATGCGCCTTCGCCGATACTTCACAAGTCTCCTCATCAAACTGAACTTCTTCCCCTGCAGGGTCCTGCAGGCTCACGCTCTGGCGTGCCCTGAACTTGACGCCGCTGCGATTGAGCTTTATTTGAATGTGCCGCAAAGCTTTTGCGCCTCCCTCGGGGTAGAACGACAGCGTGTATTGAGCGTGAAGAATGTTCAAGATTTCGCTCACGGCCTGATCAAGACTTTTTTTGGTGCTTGGAAAGAAGGCCTCGGCGCCGGATTCTTTGGACAATCGGTCAAAGATGACTAAGGGATTGTCGATCTCCCGGCCGGTCACGAGCGTCACCGTGTCTTGAGACTGCTTGTAAATCGTATATTCAGGTTCGCGGTAAAAGCCGACAAGGAATAATTGGGCCCTGGAGGATTGTACGAGTCGAATCAATTGTTCCAGCCTCAGCCGGCTGTGCTGGTCGGCTCCGTCAGTGATGACCACGATAGCCTGCCGCAGATTTTTCGATGTTCGGAGATGGCACAAAGCAGAGGCTATGGCGTCGTATAGGGCGGTCCCGCCCGATTCCGACCTTATTGCCGCTGGGAGGGTCAGCAAGCGCTGCTCGCGCTTGATCTGTCGGAATCCGACCACGTGATCCGTAAACTGCAATACCGAAATTTCATCCTCAAGCCGGCTGCGGTTTATAAGCTCTCGCAGCATTCCTTCTGCAACGTCCAGTTGGTCCCCCGCACCCATGCTGCTGCTGGAATCTACCAAGATGCTTAGAGCGATTGGCTCTTTCTCCGTGTCGAAGAAAGAAATCTTCTGCCTGCGCCCATCTTCGAGTAATGTGAAATCATCCGCCGTCAGTCCCGGAATATCGCTGCCCTGCTTGTCGGTAACACGCACGTTTACAGAGATGAGATCGACATTGACGTGAATGGTTGCGCCTCTATTTTCGGTCTGAGAACTTGCGGAGCAGACGAAGAGAAGCAGGACGAGGACCGAGGCTGCAAAGCGAACCATCAGGGACGAGCATATCACGCATGGATCAGCTGGCCGGGACACGGCATTGCACAGAAATTCTTACTGCCCTTTTAGCATCGTCGGATACGCCGCCGCGACGGTGGCACCGGGAACAGATTGATCCAGTTTTGCAAATCAGGGGACCTGATAGTCGCGCCTACATCTTCACCGCACACTGCGCAAATGCCTGATTAACGACTAACCAGGCACTTGGGCTTTTTTCGAGTAATCTCAAATCTACTAGAGCAGTCGGCGGAACGTTGAGCTTGAAACTGGGCCACCGTTGACGGCGTCTCATATAGTGAGCTTCTCTTACAATATGCTGCGGAATCGGTGAGTACTGTGGGGATCCTCGGTCGGCCTTCGCTCGGACGAGGGAGCGTATGCCTATGAAGTCACGTCTCGGCCTTTTTCTTCTGGTCCCCTTTCTGTGTACGCCTCAAACTTCAGCTCGGCAGTATCATGTGCCAACCTTTCCCGGCGACGGCAAGATACATCTGGACGTGGTAGTTACTTCGAAGGCCGGCCTCCCCGTTAGCGGCCTTGAGCAACAAGAGTTCACTGTCTTGGATAATAAAGTTCCGCAGACCATTTTCTCGTTCCAAGCTTTCCGTGAGCGCGAGGCACCGATAGAGGTCGTGCTTGTTGTCGATGACGTGAACACTCGTTTTCTGGACATGGCCTTCGAACGTTGGGAGATCGACGAATTCCTGCAGACCGATGGGGGGCAACTCGCGCACCCGACCGCTCTTGCCTTCCTTACGGATGCCGGCATCAAGGTTCAGAACGACTTCTCGAGTGATGGCAACGCAATCAGTGCCGCTCTGGATCAGCACACCCGCGCGTTACATACTATTCACCGCACAAGCGCCATCTACAGCAACATCGAGCGCTTGCAGGTTTCCCTCCATGCCTTGTTTGAGCTTGGGACTCGCGAGGCTGCCAGGCCAGGGCGCAAGATCATTATGTGGATTTCCCCGGGCTGGGAACTCTCCGGTGACCGGGAACAGATGGATGGAAAGCAAGAGCAAACGATCTTCAACGATGTCGTGACGCTGTCGACGCTGCTACGGCAGGGGCGCATCACCCTGTACAGTATTGGAGGCGACGACCACTGGGGGGAATTTTTTAAAGGAATCAGCAAACCTGGCCAGACCGTATGGGCCGACTTAGGTTTACAGGTCATCGCCACGCAGAGTGGGGGCCTTGCTCTCACCACCGGCGGCGTAACCAAATCCATGAAACAGTGCCTGGCCGACACGCATGCTTACTACGAGATCTCCTTCGATCCAGTCACCACCGATCGGCCTAACGAATATCACGATCTGGAAATCCGTATCGCAAAGCCGGGTCTGACGGCGCGCACTCGGCAGGGGTATTACTCGCAACCTAGCCCGGCAGAGAAGGTTACGGCTGAGACTGAGAAGCTTGGTGAGGTGGCCGGCACCGAGAGTGCGGTTCCAGCGGAGACCAGCGATTATGCGAAGGCGCATCCATACTTTGATTTGCCGCTGGCGCAGCTGATCGAGCGCGTTCCAGAACTGAAAACCCTTCAGCCTGCACCGGATGAGCAAGACTTGCCAGTGATTCTGCAGAAGTTGGGCCGAAGCGTGGACGATTTCGTCCGCGGACTTGGGGACCTAATCGCCCACGAAGACGTGACCCAGGAAAAGTTGAATGCAAAAGGAAAGATTCAAGCGAAGGAGCGCGTTCAAGACAACTATTTGATCCTTCATCACGGCAACGAATTGGGGGCAAGCGCGGAATATCGGATGGACGAAAAGGGAAATCGCCTGGGACCGATAGGCCTCGAGAAGGGTTATGTGATCACCGCCGGTTACGCCTTGAGCTGTATCCGTTTTTCTACGGTCGTTCAGCCGCAGTCGAGGTTCCGCTACCTGGGCGAGGAAAAGATGGACTCACGAGAGACCTATGTCGTGGGGTTTGCTCAGCAACCTGGCGTGGCTACTTTTGTCAACTCGGTGAGGGGAGTTGGAGGAGTAGACGTGGATATGCTGACGCAGGGGATCTTGTGGGTGGACAAGAATAATTTCCAAATCATCCGAATGCGGAGCGATCTACTTGCGCCGAACAATGAAATTCGACTCGATCAGCTGACAACAGAAGTGGCGTTCGGCGAAGTGCAACTTCAGGACATTCCAAATGCTTTGTGGCTGCCCAGGGACGTGGATGTATCGATGGAAATTGAGAAGCAAAAATTCCGTAATTTGCACCACTATACGGACTATCGACGATATCGAGTCTCCGTCAAGATTGGGACCCCGCAATACTCTCATCTCCGCTCAATTCCTGAAAACGCGGTTACCGTAGGCGTCGCCTATCCATCGTCACCTGATTAAATGTCCTTGATCACAGGTGGCGCGAAAGCATTCTCGAAGGAAACGGATAGTTGCGAGCCCTTCCTAACGTGGTTTACCAGCGCGGGCCGAAAGCATCCGATGCAAACGCCACCGGAGTGCCGGACGCTCGGATAAATGACTCCTGCGGATCCAGTATCTAGCAGTGCGCTCGCCAAACGCTGCGAAGCCTGGTAGCTCGATGGGTCCAAACAATCTGCAAATGCAGTAGCGCCACGAAGATCATGAAATTCTCCGCGGAAGTCTGCGAGAAAATCTACGTACGTAAAAACTTCCTTCTCGGCCCATCGGACCTCTTTTAGCTCCTTTGATCTATGGTAGGCCACTTCGGTCTCGGAGGTTTTCCTCGAGAAGCCTGCGTACCACGCGCCGCGCTCAGGTCCATTGAAACGATTCCCCAAGGGGCTGGCATGCGTGAATGCCGCATTGACAATGTGCGAATTGGAGAGACCGAATACGAGTTCTCGTACGGTGATCCCCGGTAGAAGCCCGGCTTCTCCAAGAAGTCGATCGTTCGTGGCACCTTCGAGCTCAAGCAATTTGTTCAGATCGTGTGGCTTTTCGGTAAGCCTGGCGAGAACCGTCTCGTCTGTGTCGATGTAGCGAGAGGGGATTAAGCGGTGAGTGTCGTCTTGTCTGATAGAGGTTGTAGGAGGAAGCACCTATCGGCCGCCGCGTCGCGAGTCCAGGAGTTGTCTTACGCGCAGCATCCCAGGCAGTCCTCCGCGGAGCATGTAGGCCAGCGGCGATCCGCCCTCGAACATCGAATTCTCGTTGGGCAACTGAATCCAACGGTCTGCGAGCTTCTTGCCGTAAAGAATGTTCAAGGCCTTGAAGATCCCGGTCAGTACCGAGATTCTGGTCATGCGATCCTGATCCAGAGCAGCGGGCGTTTTCCTTTTTAGCTCGTAGAAGGCTCCGTTGGACATCCCTCCTAGTAAGACCCGGGCATCTTCATCCGGCAGGTCCCAGAGCTCATACATTTTCAGAAACGCTCTTACCGCGGCCGGAGTCAGGTCTCGTAGGACTTGTTTATTGGAAAGGTCCGCAGGCTTTTCCCACGCCACTCCAGCCGCAAGCCTATTCACCGTGGCCATCGCCAGTCCTCCCAGCCTTCCATTATTGGAGGATTATACATCCATTATTGGAAGAGCACAAGGCCTTACCGAGAATCGATTATTTCCAGGGACACATCTTCATAAATAACAGCGTGTGGCTTTTCGAGGGGCCACAAACGGCCATTAACGCTAGGCAACTCGAACAGTCGATGGCATAGCGACCGTCGGCCCCGCGACGGCCCGGAGTAGACTGGTCGTTATTCACCCTCGCAGTGCTCGGGCCGAACGAGGCCGAGATGCGAATACTGGATGTGATCTGCACTCTCGCAACCACAGCGCGAGCGTCTTTGGTCCCTACTAAGCGCTGATCGGGAAAGGGGCGCCCTTTTATAATGTGTGGATCGGCCCAAAAGGAGTTATCCGGTCGTCTAAGTAGCTTTCAAGGCTTCAAGTTCCCGATTACAGAACTATACAGCCAAATGCCAAGTGAAAAAACCGTTGATAAGGCCCCTTCCATTCCGTGGTACGTTTCACCATGAGGACCTTCCTGCTTTGCGCTCTACAATGCGTTGCCTCCCTCCTGCTCTTCGGCCGCTTCCTTGGGGCCCAAGAGGCCCCGGGTTAGCAAAGTGAAGGTCGATAACATGAGCGGCGCAACCAGCAATCTGAAAAGCTACGAAGAGCGCATCATCCGCGACAGAGGAATTTGCGGCGGGGAGCCCGTATTCAAGGGTACGCGCGTCACTCTGCGCACCGTACTCGCGAGCCTGGCGGGCGGAGATTCCGCCGGAGATATTCTTATCGATTTCCCTAGCCTGAAAGCCGAGGACGTTCAAGCCGCCATTGCATTTGCTGCCGCTTCCGCCGAAGAGGACTTGCCCGTTCCAGCGGTTCCGCACATTCGATGAACATCAAGCTGGACGAGAATCTTCCTCTTGGTCTTGCAACCCTTCTGAAAGGCGTTTTCGCTTCCGCTGACTGACCTCATACCCCGCATGCCGCGTGGTCCGTTCGTCCACCGCGCTCCTCCGATTGGTCGTGTTCTGCGCCACATGCGGGGTGATGTTCATCCCCCGCGGTTCTTTGACGAATTCCCGCGTATCGTAGTTCTTGTCTCCCAACGTCACCCGCTTTCCCGGTGGGATCGCTTCCACCATGAGCATCGCAGCATCCCGCTCCGCTCGGCCGCGGGCCTCGGTTAGAAAGGTCTGCACGAATAGCCCTCCCGTTTGGCTGAGGTCACGTGCATTTTGCGCCGATCAACGTGATGTCGTCGGCCTGTTCATGAGGGCTGAATTTTCGAACCTGATCTGCGAGTGCTGCCAGCAACTCCGGCAAGGATAGGTGACGATGTTGCCGGGCGGCTTGCAGCAGACGATCTTCGCCAAATTCCTCTCCTTCATCATTCCGAGCTTCCGTAACACCATCGGTGTAAAGGAAGAACGCGTCGCCTGGAGCCAGTACCCGTTCTTCCATCGCGCAATCCCAGCTCTCGAACAAGCCCACCACCGTGCAGGTTGACCCGAGTCGTTCCAAACCGTCGTCGCCGCGCAAGAGCAAGGCAGGGGGATGGCCGCAATTCGAGTAGCGCAACTTGCGTGTGTCATCGTCGTATTCGGCGAAGAAAAGGGTAGCGTAATCGCCGTCGGCCGTGTTCTCGTAAAGCAGCTGATTCACTGACCGCAGAAATCGTTCGGGCTGTTCCCAAGCCGTCGCGCACTGGCTGCGCAGAGCTGCCTGGAGATTCGCCATGAGCAGAGCGGCTCCGATGCCTTTGCCGGCTATGTCCGCCACTACCAGGCCGAGTCTTCTGCTTCCGAGATCAAGAAAGTCGTAATAGTCTCCACCGACGGACCGAGCAGGATGGCAAATCCCCGCATAGGCGAGAGTTCGGATGAGCGGCTGGCGCTGCGGAAACAAACGGGTTTGCACTTGCTTGGCGATCGCCAACTCGCGCGCAGCCTGACGCTCTGCTTCCAACCTGGCGGCCTGGGCACGGCGCTCTGCTTCCAGCGTGCGCGTCGCCTCATCGAACTCAATCAGAGAAAAACTGTTTCCTTCCACATCTTCAAAAACCGCGTACCTCGCTTGCCCGCTTCCCCAGGAAGGTTCCATTGGTGGGAGCGGGAAACGGACTCCGCGTCTCGTCCATTCTTCGAACAACCTACACACGTCTTCGGTAAGAAAACTAAATCCGGTGTTCTGGCCGATGTGTTGGTGCTCAGCAGATCCTTCGGGTGGAACTACGAGGGCGATCCCAGGCAAGCCCGCGCCTGTTGTTCCAGAGAGCCAACCAGGAGCCGACGGAGCGACAATGATCCACCGGCCTTCCTCGGGAATTTGCACGTCCACAATCGTTTCGAAGTTCAACTTTTCTACGAAAAACCGCTGACTCCGCTCCTGATCCCGAACCCAGAGCGTCACGAAGTTTAACCGGAGAAAAGGCTGCAAGAGAGCCGCTCTGATTGCCGCTGCGTGCGGACCAAGCACTCCTCCGGGATGCGCGGAGTGTTCCATTGCGACTGATTATTACATAGAGTCCCGCCCGCCGAACAACGGCGCGAACAATCCAAAAATCCAGATGTAAAACCGACATGTGGGGCATTCGACATGCACCAAGAGTTGAGCGTTTACGAGGACATGGCGGTTTGCTGAGTTAAGTTCGAGCCTCTCACTTCGGCGGCTGTGCGGGCTGGATTTCAGTTGTCGGCGGCACGATCCCCTTCAGTCGCAGATAGGTCACCATGTTTCCAAGCGTCCGCCAACGCCGAACCCCAGCTTTGCGAAGCTGGCTGCTGGCGTTCCCATGTCCAGGGAAAGAGCCCTTCGCCTGCTTCACATATTTGAGTGCGACTATGACGACCTTCAACAGAAGTTCCTACCGGCGGGGTTCGCTGGCGATATCCACAGGGCACGTGCAGCAAGCCACTTTGGTGTCAAGCCTGAGGACGTAACGACGGAGCAGCGCATGGTTGGAAAAATCCTCAACTTTTGGTCTATGTTGTCGGCAACGCCACCGGCATCAGCAGTACCCTCTCGGGGAGATTGAGAAGAACGTGCCAAAGAACTTGGAGGTGCACATCATTGTGCATAATTACGCCACGCACAAGCATCTGCGAGTTAAACGCTGGTTCGCCACACGGACACGATTCCATATGCACTTCACTCCGACCTATGCCTCCTGGCTCAATCACGTGGAAATCTGGTTCAATCTTATTACTTATGAGAACGGTCAGACCTTTTCCGGCGTCATGCTGGAGGTTTGAAAGATGGTTTGGACAACGGCGAAGAGTTCTTTCGGGTTGATCGGTTTGGTGACATAACCATCCATGCCGGCGGACAAACAGCGCTCGCGGTCACCTTGCATGGCATGGGCGGTCATGGCCACGATGGGAATGTGAACTCCCGTCGTTTGTTCTCGCTTTCGAATCGCCGCGGTAGCTTCCAACCCGTCGAGCTCGGGCATCTGCACATCCATGAGCACCAGATCAAAGGTCTCCCGTTCGATCTTCTCGATCGCTTCACGACCATTGACGGCGATGGAGACGCTGTGGCCGCGTTTCTCGAGAAGGTGGACAGCGAGCCTCTGGTTCACACGATTATCTTCAGCAAGAAGGATGCGCAGGCGCTTCTCCTCGCGCAAGGAGTGGCGGGTGACGAGCTCCGGCTTCACATCGAGGCTCTTCAAACCGGTCACACGCAGGATGGCATCGAGTAATTCATCCTGGCCGATCGGTTTGGTGAGATAGCCGGCAAGTTCCAATTCCCGGCAACGTGCTGCGTCGCCGCGCTGCCCGGCGGAAGTCAGCATAAGGATGGCAGCTCCCCTGATGGCAGGATTCTTGCGAATCTCCACGGCAAGTTCGAAGCCGTCCATACTCGGTAAGTGGGCATCCATAAGAACCAGGGGAAAAGACTCTCGAAATTCCTGGGCGCGGGCCAGGATTTGCAGAGCCTTCACATCATCTTCCGCCAGCGTCGGTTTCATGCCCCAGCTTAAGAGCAGGCTCTCCAAACTCCGGCGACTGGTGTGATTGTCATCCACGACCAAAACCGACATGCCATTTAGGCCGTTCTTCTGCAGCGGTTCCGAAGAAGCCCCGGACTGCGAAATACCGAAGGCGGCAGTGAAATGGAAGGTGCTGCCCTGGCCGGGAGTGCTCTCAACCCAAATTTTGCCGCTCATCATCTGCACAAGCTGACGGGAGATGCTCAGTCCTAAACCCGTACCGCCAAAGCGCCGTGCAGTTGATCCATCCGCTTGGGTAAACGCTTCGAAAATGGCTGCCTGCTTTTGGATCGGGATGCCAATACCGGTGTCCTGCACGCTGAAGTGAAGGACTGCGGAGTTTTCGTCCAAGGACTCCCTCTGGACTCTGAGGTTCACCTCACCTCTATCCGTAAATTTCAGGGAGTTGCCCATCAGGTTGATCAGCACCTGACGAAGGCGGCCTGGATCACCGAGAAGCGCTTCGGGAACATCGGGCTCGATGAGGCAGTTCAGCTCCAGACATTTCTCCCGAGCGCGCAAGGCCATGGTTTTCATTGTGAGGCCAATGCTGCCGCGCAGCTTGAAATCAAACGCTTCCAGTTCCAGCTTGCCGGCTTCGATTTTGGAGAAATCCAGGATGTCATTGAGGACGGTAAGAAGAGAGTCACCAGAGGCCTTGACCAGCCCCAAATACTCACGTTGCTCGGAGGTTAGGTCGGTTTCGAGAGCGAGTTCGGTCATGCCGAGAATGCCGTTCATAGGAGTGCGGATCTCGTGACTCATGTTAGCCAGGAATTCGCTCTTGGCACGGTTGGCGCCTTCGGCGCGCTCTCTCTCGTGGGTTAACTCAAGAGTGCGCACCGAGACCGCATCCTCAAGCACGTGGCGAAGGCCCTCCTGTTGTCTCTGGTAGCGGCGCGAGGCCGCTGCCACGGTCACCAACGAAGTTAATCCCAGCAAGCCCAAAAACCACCACCTGCGCCACCAGGGCGGTCGAATTTCAAAAGAGAAGACGGCCGGCTCGATGCTCCACGTGCTAACGCTATCGCGTGCTTGCACTTCCAGCCGGTAGTTGTTGGGAGGCAGACCCGGAAACTGCAATTCTCGCTGCGCTGTCTCTCGCCAGTCGCTAAACACAGGGCTAAGGCGATAACGGAAAAGAACGGAACTTTCATGGGCGAATACGAGCGCGGAGTAACTCGCCACCAGTGCGTTTGATACGTAGCCCACGGAAGTGTAATGGTTCTTTTCGACCGTGGTTTGGCCCAAGGTCAATTGGGTAAATACCACAGCCGGCGAGGATACTGGGCGCTTGAGGAGGTTTGGCGTGAAATGAGCGAGGCCGCCACTGGTGCCGATCCACACGGTTCCGTCAGCTTCTGAAGCAAAAGCTCCCAGATCGCAATCATCCCAGATCAGCCCATCGTCGTGCTGGTATTGCGTCCAGTGTTTACCATCCCAAGCTCTCACTCCCTGGTCAGTTCCGTCCCAAAGCTGACCAAGAGCATCGAACCCCAGGAAATAGCTCATCTCCCCGCGCACAGCAAGATCTCTGCCGAAATGGGTCATGGAAAAACGGGCGCCGTCCGTTTGAATGCGGGTCACGCTGCCCGAAAACCAATAGCCCACCCAGATTTCACCTGACCTGGCGGCTACGGACAGCACCACATCGTGAAGCAGTCCGTCGGCAGTCGAGATGCGGCGCCATTTTTCTCCCGACAAAAGGTAAAGCCCTGTGTTCGTACCGACCAAAATGGAGCCGTCGGGCGCTTCCTTTACTACCCAGCAGGGTACTGCCGGGACTCCATCCACGCGTTGGAATTGTTTGTCAGAAATCCGGGCCACGAACAAACCACTCTCGGTTGCAGCCCAGAGCCTCTCGGAACGGTCCAGGACAATAGAATAAGGGGAGACCCCCTTCAGGCCGTGCTCCTGCCGAAACCACTCGATATTTCCGGTGCGCGAATCGATGCGGGCTGCGCCATTGCGCTCGGTGCCCAACCAAAGGCTTCCATCGCGCTCCAAGAGCAAGGAGTGGACGGGCATCCTTCCCACTTTGTCGTTCCTTCGCCAGACCCATTGATTCCCGGTTTTCCGCCCAACAAACAATCCGTCCTCGGTCCCAACCAACACCTTGCCATTTCCCAGAAGCTGGATTGCGTAAATCAACTCGCTGTCCAGGCCGCCGTCTGGTGTAAAGGCTTCCCACTCCCGATAGCCTCTCCACCTTGCCAGGCCCCGCCCGGCTAGCCCCAGCCAAATCGAACCCTCCCGATCTTCCAGGACGGAGTAGACGGGAGCGCGCAAGTTTTCACTTTTTCCGATCCGTCGGAAATACTGGTTTTCAGAGATGACCAGACCTTCGATCGTCGGGACCATGATTCTGCCGCCGCCGTCTACTTCCATCTGTGCCCCACCTGCTGTTTGGGGAAAGCCAGGATCCGAGGCATCGAAGCGGACATTACCGGGTCGCAGCACGGCAAATTTTTTCAGGTCATGCAACCACAGATTGCCGCTTCCATCCCGGCGGATGCTCATCCACTTTCCCTTGGGGAGACCGTCGGCCTCACCGAAGACGGTCACACTCTCTCCGGTCATACGGCACAGACTGGTGCCGCAGCCGAACCATATGGCACCCGGTTCCAGGAAAACTCCATGTGCGGCTGTTTCGCCTGCGGCTGCTGGAGTGTCAATCAAACGAAGAGCAAGAGCACTCCCTTGGACAGACATGGTTGCCACGATGAGGCCCGCATTGCTTGCCAGATAGGTGCGTTTGCTGCCGTCGAAACGGATAGCACCATAGCTGTCCAGACCGGTGGCGCGTGGCAATTGCACCCGGTCGAAATGATCTCCCGCCTGCCGATAGAGGCCACTTCGATACCCCGCCAGCACAGTTCCGTCGGGTGCCTCCCCAAAACTCAAGACCACCTCACGAGGAAGACCTTCATCAGCGCCATAACGCTGAAACCGCTGACCGTCGAAGCGAAACACGCCGCTCTCTGTTCCGGCCCACAGGTAGCCGACCCTATCTTGAAAGAGTACTTTCACTGCCAGATTGGTGAGACCGTCCTCCGCTCCGTAATAGCGAAAGCTGTATTGCTGCGCTTTCAGGTATGGAACAACGGTCACAAAAGCCAGCATGACGATGAACCGCGTCAGCATGCGAGACAGCGGGCAGGCTAACATGGTAAGTGGCGCGATGCGGCGCGCAAATGAAGCCATGATCTTTTCCTTGCGACAATGATGGGTAAAGCAGAAGGGCCTCTAAATGAGAGGATCTACACTGTCACAGAGCGCTGTGCGCAGGTCAAGAGGTATGTCACTGAGTGTCCCTGAGAGGATGAGAAGGAGTTAACGGGCCTAATCGATCGTTACGTGATCTCCCGAAATGGACTTTGTAATCGTGTGCAGCAGCCGCGATTTTCCGGCCCCGATGATTCGGCCTTCGATCTCCCCCTGGCTGACGTATTCGCGCAGCGTGCGCGTGCTGAACCGTAACACATCAGCCGCGTCGGTGCCCTGCGAGGTGCGATAGAGAAGGTTTACGCCACCCCAGCGCAATCTCGACGCAACGAGCCTAATTTACTGGCCAGGTTTAGTACTAGAAGGGAGTGGATGGCACAAACGCGCTACCTGCGCATATCTTGCTGACCCAAAGAGACTTATTTCACGAGGAAATCTCCGGGACAGTTTTGCGGATTATCCTCTTTATGCTTGCTGTCATGCCATTTCACCGCTTCTCGTACCAACTGACGGATGACAATTCACAGACGCCCACTTCCGCCGCCGCTTCAGGAAGTGAACACGTAAGGAAGCCACGACTCTGGTCGTGGCAGGTTTCCGAAAGCGCGAAATATGGCCCCCAACGCACCACGCCCGCTTCCCCGCAGATAGCCGCCTTCGGAAGAGTAGCGCAATTGAGCACACGAGCGGCATCGCCAACAGACGCTCCTGACTCTGTTCGACCATCCCGAAAAGCTATGTCATTCCCAACCGTAGACGTGACGGCGCGGCGTGTTGTTGTAGGAGCAGACCAGCAACAGGGCCCGCCCGCCGTTCCTGGGCAGCATTCGCCAAACGATACGGAGAACTGTGGCGCTCCTTCGGTTCGCTTCAACTCGACATAATTGTCTGTCACCCGAGAATTGCTCGGCTCAACAAAACGCGCCAACCGCACAGCTTCTTTGATTTCGCCGTCGTGTCTGTCGTCCTTCCAGACCAACACATAGGGGATTCTGCGCGGATCGTTGAGATTGCTTCGCACAATCCAGGCTGGGATTACGGACATGTTCTCGCAGTTGAGCCTCGCCCAGAAGCCGAGGAAATGGCCGTTCCATCCGCGCCTCTGTTTTCTTTGCTCCACCGTCTAATCCCCGTGATTATTCTTTCCAGCAAAATCCCAGTTACGGGGCGCATTTGCAAAGAAAGCGTCAAGGTCTGCACCTCTAAATCTCCACCGTCCGCCGATGATTCGGCCTTGGATCTCTCCCCGGCTCACGTATTCGCGCAGTGTACGCGCTCTGAGTCGTAACACGTCAGCCGCTTCGCGGAGTGTCAGCAAACGATCTCCAATCGGCAGCGCGTCAGCCTGTGATCTCTTGTATTTTTTCATCCTGTGGCTTCCTTCGTTCAGAGAAAACTTGGGCGCAAAATGGGCGCAAATCCCGGCTTTCTAGGCACAAATCGAGGGGTGGCCGGTGAGTAAGGGCAGCCGAATCAACGTGAATTTTGCGGTTTTATGGAGCGGGCGATGGGAATCGAACCCACCTCCGAAGCTTGGGAAGCTTGCAATAACCGAACGAGTCGAAAACCTTTTTTTCGTCTGCTCGATTCCCGCGTTGGTGACCAGCCGACCCGTCGGAGAGCAGTTTTGACACCAGCGTAATCGCTCCGCACACGTGTCGCAGGTGTCAGGCCGAAGTTTCACTAGCCGCTTTTCTCAAATGTTTCAGCTCGGCCCTTCTGTTCCGAAATGGGAACTTCGGCGTTTGCGTCAACGTTGCCGCTGACCGTAGACTGCTTGTTTTCCGCGAGTTACGTACCTGCAGCTAGGGTGGTAATTGGTTGATAGCGTGCAATTGAGTTTCCCTGGCAGAAGGGTTGCGTGTGGAGCCTGGGCTCTGTGCGTCTGAGAGTGACTTGAATGGCGTATACGGTGAAGCAGACGGCAATCGGTGACCTACTAGTACGCTCAGGAATCATCGATGCTACCGGACTCGCCCGAGCACGAGAGGCCCAGGAGAAAGACGGGATTTCGTTGTGCAAGGCCTTGGCAGCATTGGGACTGGCAGATGAGCACGGGATGGCTGCGGCAATAGCCCAAAGCATGGGATTGGGAGCGCTCGGTCCTGAGTTGCCGGAGGTTACGGTCGAGGTGGCAGCTCTTCTACCTGGTGAATTCTGCCGCAAGCGAGCGGTTGTGCCGCTGAGCCTTCAAGGGAAGATCCTCCGGTTACTGCTTGTCGACCCCATGGACTACTCTGCGATCCAAGATGCGGAATTTCGCAGCGGCAAGCGGGTCCAAGCCGTTGTAGCCACTCACACTCAGATTCAAAGCTTGATCCACAGAATTTATCCTGAAGAAGTGCCCACACCTTCGGAAGGTCTGGGCAGCCTTGATGTTCAAGGTGAAGTGGAAACGGTTGGAGATTCCGAGATCGAGGTTGTCGATCCTGCAAAATTAGCGAAGGACACGCAGATGCCGCCGGTCGTGCGTCTGGTGAACCTGATCTTGAGTGGTGCCGCAAAGAGCGGCGCTAGCGACATTCACATGGAGCCGAAAGAGAGTCACCTGCAGGTGCGGTACCGCGTGGACGGATTACTTCGCGACGTAATTAAGGTTCCCAGGAATCAATTGGAAGCCACCATTTCCCGGATGAAGATCATTTCGAAGATGGATATCTCGGACCGCCGCCGACCTCAGGACGGCCGGAGTCGGCTCAAGTACGAGGGAAAACGGATTGACCTTCGTGTGTCAACGCTTCCGACACAATTCGGCGAAAAAGTAGTCATCCGGCTTCTAGACAGTAGGCGCGCGCAGATAACGATGGAGCAGTTGGGGCTGACTGCCGAGAACCAACACACCCTTCAAATGCTGTTATCGCGCGCACAAGGAATGATCTTGGTCACCGGGCCAACCGGCAGTGGCAAAAGCTCGACCCTTTATACCGCTCTGAATTGGGTTAAGTCCCCGACGAAGAACATTATTACGGTCGAGGATCCTATCGAGTATCAACTCGATGGTGTAAACCAGGTCCAAATCAATACTAAGGCGGGCGTCACCTTCGCGGCCGGGCTGCGATCCATCCTGCGACAAGATCCCAACATCATTATGGTCGGAGAAATCCGCGATCAGGAAACCGCTGGCATTGCACTGGAGGCTGCACAGACGGGCCACCTGCTGTTGAGCACGCTGCACACCAATGACGCCCCCGGTACGATCACCCGCCTACTGGACCTGGGGATTGAGCCGTTTCTGATCTCTTCAGCAGTGATTGGCATTCTTGCTCAACGATTGGTACGCAGCCCTTGTCCTTCTTGTGGTGTTTCGCAACCCCCTGGCGCGGACGCGATTGAAAAAGCGGGTGGTCCTTCGCGACTGCCGACCGACGCCAAGTGGATGGCGGGGCGTGGCTGCGAGGAATGCCGGCAGTCAGGGTGCAAAGGGCGTATAGCGATTCACGAGCTGCTGCCCATGAATGATGAAGTGCGCGAGCTAATCTCTCATCGGGCATCGGAACACGCCATTCGCAAGGCCGCCCGAAACGCGGGCATGCGCACTCTTCTCGAGGACGGAATCCTAAAGGCTGCGAGAGGCCTCACTACTCTGGAGGACGTTGTGCGTGTCGTGTCGGCGGATGATGCGGCCGCTCAAAAGGACGAAGCCACCAAACCGGAGGCCTCACGTTCATCTGCCTCTCTTGACGATGCGCCGACGCACGTAAAGGCGGCAGAAAAACCGGCAGACCGCGGTACACCTGGGGGCGTTCTGCGGAGAGCACCACTCGAACCAAATGACGCACCACCGACTCCGGCGAGCGAACTGGAAAAGCCGAACAATTCCCAAGAGAAACAGCGGGTGTTGGTCGTTGAAGACAGCACCACAATCGCCTCAGTGGTGAAATATTTCCTGGAGCTCGAAGGCTTCGAGGTTGTGCTTGCCAAGGATGGAAACTTGGGGTTGGAAGCCGCCAAGCGCGATCATCCGCATGTAATCGTGACGGATTACAACATGCCTGGCATGGATGGTATGGCCATGGTCAAAGCTCTCCGGGCTCATGCCGCGACGCGCAGTATCGCGGTGTTGATGTTGACTTCAGAAGACAGCATCGAGAAAGAGACGCAAGCGCTCGAAGCTGGGGTCGATGACTACATCCTTAAGCCGGTTGAGCCCCGCCGCCTGGCGGCTCGCGTGAGGTCCGTACTCGCGCGATCGCAACGCCGGCACCCAGTCGTGGTGCAATGAGTTCCGTAGCAAACTCGCAGGGGCTGGTTTCAAAAGGTTCGAGAGCATGTCGATGAAAGGACCTGTCTATGAGCGAGATGAGCGCTATTGTCCTTGAATTTGTCGAGGAGGGTAATGAAAAGGCCGACCAGCTCGAGCAATACCTGATCCAACTGGAAAACAGTCCCAGTTCTCAGGAATTGCTAGCCGAGGTTTTCCGGGCCCTGCACACCATTAAAGGGGCAACCAGCTTCCTTGGCTTCACGAAACTCTGCGCACTTGCGCATACTGGAGAAAGCCTGCTGGGTCGTCTGCGCGACGGCGCCCTGCTGATCAACCACGAGATTATCACCGCTTTGTTGTCCCTGGTGGATGCGATTCGTGAAATGTTGTCGGATATCGCGGCGACTGGTCAGGAAGGTAACAGAGAATATGCGGCCCTAACAAGTACGCTCAATGGGCTCCAGAAATCTACGTAGACCTGTCATTTTGCAATACCCGCTGCTATGAGTCTGTCGCTAGTAGACGGCCTTGTTGACGCGCTGGGAGATCGGCAACTCTGGCCCAGAGAAAGAGACCTCATGCTCGCGCTCGTCGTAGAAGATTCAAAAACCATTCGAATGATCCTTTGTGAATACCTGCGGAAGATGAACATTCAAGTCGTTGAGGCTGCCAACGGCCGCGAGGGACTGGAGCGTTTGAAGGAGATGTCCCCTCCGGATCTGGTACTGGTCGATTGGAACATGCCAGTGATGAGCGGCATCGATTTCATCCGTGCAGTTCGCGAGCTGAACGTCTATGACCCGCTTCCTCTAATCATGGTGACGACCAATTCGGAATCGGATCATGTGGGCACCGCAATGGACGCAGGCGCAAACCTCTACATCCAGAAGCCATGCACTCTTGATACGCTTCGGGAAAAGATCGAGCAGCTCGGCCTTCTGAAAACGTAGACTCTCCTGACGGCAGGATGCGATAGCGAGGCGGGTGTTGCGACGTGTCGGCTTGTAAGGTGTCCTGCGCGGTCACTGGTCCATCCAGCCATAACCCCGAACCTTAAACCCAGCAATAATAAGTTTTGAAAGCGTGGAATGCAGGCGGGCGAGGCCCACGATGAGCAACCCAACGTTGAACGGCTCCGTAGGTTCTTTGATACGGTCAACCATTTAGCACTCCGAACTGCGCGGGCTGCATGCACCACAGCGAATTGAGGCCATTGGGCAGGGAAGGGAGGCACCATCCAAGCTCGGGCGAAAATCGTTCAGAGGATTTAGATGTTTGCCATCGAATTCATCGTATTTCTCGCCAGATGCGTCGTTCTCATGGACAGATGATGCATCCAAAGGTAATTCAGCAGACCTTCAGTACAGATTTACTGAACGTCTGCAAGTCTTGAGGAATATGACCGATAAGAAGTCTTCAGCTAAGAGTCCCTCATTGAACTTAGAACTCGATCTGTGCGTCTCGGCACTCAGGACGTGTCCGGTCACCGCTGGCTGGGTAGGTGCCTGTGATTCAGGGTGTGCTGGTTGTTGAGCCGTCTGCCGCGCCACGACGGGCACCGCCAGCAGCACCGCTATAAGAATGTATGCCTTCATTCGAAGCCTCCGCCTATCGGCCAGCAATTATTTCTGCACCCCAGGCAAGTCGTATCGCGAGGGCATTTTATCAGCGCGACTCACAATCTTCTCGGGAAGGTTGGCCGACTCCGTTGTCAGAGCGGAGCCATTGTTCGTGAGCAATCTTTCGATGACGGAAAACAACTCAGCAGTGCGTATCGGTTTGGAAACATAGCCATCCATACCAGCAGCAAGGCATCGCTCCTGATCGCCTTTCATCGCATTAGCGGTCATGGCAACAATCGGAATGTGGCCGCCAGTCCGTCTCTCTTTCTCCCGAATCGCTAAAGTAGCTTCCAAACCATCCATGCCGGGCATTTGAATGTCCATGAGCACGAGGTCGAAATGGTCTTTCTCCAACCCCGCGATTGCCGCTCGGCCATCTTCCGCGACAGATACTGCAAAGCCCCGCCTTTCGAGGAGGCGGACAGCAAGGGTCTGATTTACGGCGTTGTCCTCCGCCAGCAGAATTCGCGCTCGATTTTGAGTCTCGCGCAACGTGTGGCGCGTGACGAGGGGAACAGATTCACGTTTAGGCGATTTGTGTAACACCTGAAGGATCGAGTCCAGTAGTTCGCCCTTGCGGACAGGTTTGACCAGGTATACTGAGACTCCAAGGTCTCGGCAACGAGCACCGTCACCCACGTGCCCGGCAGACGTTAGCATCATGATTGCCGCTCCAACCAGCTCAGAATCCTTCTGGATGATAGCTGCGAGGGCGAATCCGTCCATCTCTGGCATCTGCGCATCTAACAAGATGAGAGGGAACGAACGACCCGTGCTCTTTGCAATCTCGAGCGCTTGAAGCGCCGCGCGCGCTCCCTCGACTGCCGTGGGTCTCATGCCCCATTCGTTCAACATTCCAAGCAGCACCCGTCGATTGGTAAAGTTGTCATCCACGATAAGGACGGGCAGGTTCCTCAACTCTTGCGGCTGAAGAGGCGTGGGACGTGTTGAAGGGGCGCTTTGGATCGTCAAGCGAAGGGTAAAGTGAAACGTGCTGCCGTGATCAAGCTGACTTTCAACCCAAATGCGTCCACCCATCATCCCTACAAGCCTCGTGCAAATGGCAAGTCCCAAACCTGTACCGCCGTACTTGCGCGCCATCGAGCCGTCGGCTTGGGAAAACGCTTCAAAGACTCGTTGTTGCTTTTCAGCGGGGATGCCAATCCCGGTATCTTTCACGGCGAAGTGCAGCAGAGCAGAATCGGGAGACTCCGAAACCTGTGCAACAGACAACAAAACCTCACCGCGCTCAGTGAACTTGATGGAGTTTCCAATCAGGTTGACAACAATCTGACGGATTCGCCCTGGGTCACCGAGAACGAATTCAGGAACATCGGGCTGTACTTGGCAAATCAGTTCTAGACCCTTTTGGTGCGCTCGGAAACCCAGCGCCTTGGTGGTTTCTCCCAAGCTTTCGCGCAAATTGAAGGGAATAGATTCGATATCCAGCTTGCCTGCTTCGATCTTGGAGAAGTCCAGGACGTCGTTAATCACGGTCAGTAATGATTCGGCTGACAATCTGACGAGGCCCAGAGAGTCCCGTTGCTCAGCTGTAAGGTCGGTATCCAAAACCAGCTCAGTCATGCCGAGGATGCCGTTCATGGGGGTGCGAATTTCATGGCTCATGGTGGCCAGGAAGGTGCTCTTTGCTTGATTGGCGGCATCGGCAAGTTCCTTGGCCTGCTCTAGATGAGTGTTGGCAAGCGCGAGATCCGCCGTGCGAAATTTCACCTTTTTCTCGAGATCGGCGTTGAGCTGCATCACGGTGCGCTCCGCTAGTTCGCGCGTAAGGCTTTCCTGGGCCAGGCGGCGAGTCGCAAAAACAGCAATGGCGACAGCGATGAGCACAGCCACCCCAATCAGTGACAGAACTATCTCGCGTGTCCGGAGGTACTTGATTCGGGCCTGATGGACGGCCAGGTCCATCTGTTGTCCCTGGTAATTCACGAAAGCGTCGTAGGCTTTGTGGTAGACGCTCAAGCGCGGCAGAGTCTCTTGAATCATGATCTCTTTAGCCTGTGCGGGCTTGTCCTCGTCTAGCAGCACATGCAGCATTTGTTTGTAGCTTTCCACATAGGGCGGCCTGGCGCGCTTCAGGTCGGCGAAGAGCTCTTTTTCTTCCGCGGATTCAAGTCCTTCCTTTTCGATGGTCATCATCAGGGCCGTAATTCTTTCGGTATTTTCAGCCCGCTCGCGAAGCAATTCTTGGATCTTCTCCTTGTCGCTCAAAAGAAGAATCTCCATAGTCAGTCGATTGTTCAGGTTGGAGTAGTTTATGGCTTCGCGAGAGATCTCGACGCGGTGCCAATTCTTGGCGATGCGCTGCTCTAGGTCGGTATTCAGGCTCGCCATGCGGCTCACGCCTAGCCAGCCTACTCCGAGCAGAATGGAGACAAGGAGTCCAAAGGCGATCCCCAGCATGTAGCTGACTTCGTTCCGTCTCATTTCTGGCACTCCGCGTTACGGTCGACCGCGCGCTTCAGCTCGTGTCGTGACTCGACTACAAAGATGGCACGATACGCAGCCCCAGCCCAAAAAAAAAGATCGCCCCTCCCCTGAGAAGTGGCAATTGATTTGCCATAGATGATGTGGGATGTCGTCGGTACAGCTTGTAAAGAAACAACTTAGAGCGAGAGCCAGGGCGGCAGTAAGTGCTGAGATTGGAACCATGTTCCGAGTTGGCACATTTTCTCGAAATCGCACGAGTCATGAAACGCCCTGACGCCGCCGACCAGAAGGAGCACCTCATGACGTATCGGAAATTGCTGCTTGCGGCCGCTTGCCTGATGATGTGCGCAGCAGGTGCCCCGGGCGGACGAGGTCTCTAATCCAAAGGCCCAGATCGAGGCGCTGCAGGACCAGCCAGCCGCCTTGGAGCAGCAGGTTAAGCTTCTGCAACAAGCGGATCGGACAAGTTTCCGCCAAAGAAGCGTAGCGGTCGCGGACCCTCCCGATCTGCCTTACATATGAAAGCTGCCCAGCGGGCGGCACGGCTTTTTCGAGAAGAAGCCGCGGGATCGCACAACTTTCTACCTTCCTGGCGGCGCGCTTGCGACGTACGGCAACCTGGATGCCGGTTGACGCAATCACCAAGGGCATCGCGGGCAAAATTGGACCCGACGGCAATCCTCCGGTGGGCAACATGGGCTGGATGCCGGCTGGAGTTGCCCCATCCATCCAAAACGGAACTCGCTGCACCGTGTCTCATTGAATTGACCTTGGATGGCTCAGGCTTCTTCTTGATGACTTGCCCAGATCGCAGAAGGCTTGCAGCCTTCTGATCAGGTTTGGCTTGACTTTGCTGCCACCGGCGTATTGTAATGCGGTTCAGCGCAGCCCACACTCTGCACTACCGATTGACGTCCGACTGAACTTGCGGCGGTGCCGTTTACGAAGAGCGCAGCCCGTTACTTGCAAAATCCAGCTCGACTTAGGAGGCGCTGTCATGGCCGCGAACCCTAGCTCAATCTCAGAATTAAATCTGGAAACGACAAGAACTCCGGAGGAAACCATCGTCCGCTGCAGCGGCAAAATCACGTTGCGTAGCTCTGCCGTGCTGCATACGACAGTTCGCGGTCTCATCCCGCAGACCAAGTGCGTCGTGCTGGACCTGACCGAGGTCAGCTACATGGACAGTTCCGGCCTTGGTGCGATCGTCGGCTTGTACTTCTCCGCTAGAAGGCAGCATTGCGGGCTGAAACTTATCAATTTAAACCAACGATTGCAGGAGCTGTTCCGCATAACAAAATTGGCTGCGGTGTTCGAGGGCCACGAAGACTTCCTTGGCTGGACTCCAGATTAGTTCCGGGCCAACACAACTCGTGAGTCAGTGCAAGCGGAGTGCACGGACAAACCTGAGATGGCAGCACTGTACAGCCCCTACGCAGCAAACCGCTAATTGTTCGGCACGCTGGTTCGAGTGGACCGACAAGACCTTAGCACGCGGTCCCAGAACATCCACTTCGAAGACACATGCTTGGTCATCGTTCCAGTTAGCGTTGCGGGAACAAACAGCCGGAAGCGCCGATTCAGCACTTCGGCTGCGTAGATTTTTCCTTCCTTCCCCACAGCCTGGAAGTATCCCGCCACGCAAACTGCCCGGGTGTGTGCCCCGGCTCACTGACCGCGCCACGAATTTCCCCGGTTTGACCGAGTTGCAGAATCCGGTCCTATCCCGATCGATTATCCAAACGTGCTGATGCGCATTGACATTACGTTTTTCTGCTGGCCAGGCTGAAACAAAGCATGGTGCAATGGAAATCACGCTCAAAAATGAAAATTTCCCGTACGGCGACGAACTTCGGTTAGGATTCCGGTGGCCAAAAGAAAGGGTCCATTTGACATAGCACCGCTACAATTAGGAGGAACACGATGAAGGTACCGGCAACATTTTCGGCACCAAGCATTGGGCCGCGGCGTTCTAGCCGCTGTTTTCTCTCGCGTGTTTGTCTGTTGTGGATTTTTGCTTGCGGGCCGTTCGGCACCGTCTCCAATGCCCAGGATGCGATTGTTCTGGTCGGCTCGGGCTCCAGCGTTCCCGCTCCTCTCTACAGCCGCTGGTCGGCCGAGTACAATAAACGAAACCCTGCCCGTCAATTCCGATACCTTCCCATCGGAACGAGCGAAGGTGTCAAGCAGATTTTGAGGGGCAGCGGCGACTTTGGCGCCGGCGAAGCTCCGCTTACGGCTTCAG
>Ga0207046_10093_pt1 | contig 24690 bp, 25 predicted proteins | sample Alteio_BWMinCont_66_FD_153303 | JGI IMG/M metagenome (GOLD analysis project Ga0207046, IMG submission 153303) | Enriched cells from forest soil in Barre Woods Harvard Forest LTER site, Petersham, Massachusetts, United States -... | ecosystem: Environmental > Terrestrial > Soil > Temperate forest >...
CCGCGGGAGTAGCGACTAATTTTTTCCCACGCCGCACAAAAAGTTCCGTGTGAAGTTCGCCGGCTAGATTATGGAGCTGGAGGCTGACCGCGCCCGGAGACAAGTGGATTTTTTCTGCCGCGCGGGTCATGCTAGGCGAGTCCATGACTGCGAGGAACAGTTCGAGTTGGTGGATATCCATAAATCTGCTCTGATTGGAGCCCTTACCGAATGCTGGGGGCTCGTGCGCTGTAATGACGCACCTGTTTGAGCATCGCCAGCCGAGCCAGTGCATTCTACACTGCGGACAAGCGCTTGCGGCAAGATACAGCCTCGGCTCCTTACAGTCGATGGCGAGGATCGATGAGCGCCGTTTGTTCAATCTTGCTGGATGCACCCCCTAGTCCGCGCTACTGGTCATTGATTGACGCTGCCACAAAACACGATTTCGAGATTTCGGAAAATTCGAGAACTCGAAATTCAACGCTCTGTCAAGCTGCCTACTTTCAATAACTTAACGTTGGCGCTGTGATTGCGACTACAGGTGTGTGTGAAGGACGTCACGGCGATGCGCATAGAAACCAGAATGGCGATTAAGCAATCGAGACCGATGCCACAGTGTTCCGAGAGCCGCGTAAGTGTGCGTTACGAAACCAATGTTTTGTCGCTTTGGGATCGAGAAGCATCGGCCGAAGTAGCTCACGCTTTCACGTATGAAATCGCGTGGATACCGGAACGGCAGTGCTGGCGGAGTTTCCTGTGCTCCGTCAGCAAGCTCGGCTGAAGAGTTTGATCGCGGAAGAGTTTTCAAGTCACGACAGTGAAGGAGACGTTATGACAACTGCAACGCAATCGGCCCACAGCAGGAAATTGGACACAAAACAGCGGAGTTCCGCGTCGCGTCATTTCGAGCAGGAATTGCGGCAGCGAGTAGTTGGTCAGAACGAGGCCGTACAAGCGTTCGTCGATCTTTATCAGGTATTCTGCGCGGGCCTGCATTCTGCCGGCCGCCCAGTAGGAAACCTCCTATTTCTAGGACCCACCGGTTCAGGAAAGACACGCGCAGTCGAGGCCGCCGCCGAAATTCTGTTCGGAGACAGCCGGGCTGTAGTCAAGGTGGATCGCGCCGAATTTCAGCACTCGCACGAAATCTCCAAGTTGATTGGTTCGCCCCCAGGGTATCTGGGCCACCGTGAAACACACCCACTCATCACGCAGGAAGCGTTGGCCGCAAGCCATCGCGATGGGCTGAAGCTGAGCTTTCTGCTGTTTGACGAGATTGAAAAAGCGAGCGACGCGCTGTGGCAGCTGCTCTTGGGGATCTTGGATAAAGCGACGCTCACCCTGGGCGATAACCGGAAAGTGGATTTGTCGCAGACGGTGATCTTCCTAACCTCGAACTTAGGAGGCAGCCAGATCGCCGACCTGATGCACGGGGGCATGGGATTCATCCAGCCGGAGGACAAGGCGACAACCGGATTGCACGAAAAGGTGGAGCGGACAGCGGTGGAAGCAGCGAGGCGGAAGTTCTCGCCAGAGTTTATGAATCGCTTGGACAAGGTGGTGGTGTTTCATCCGCTCAAGCGCGCGCAGCTTAATGAAGTGCTGGAGATCGAACTCAGGCAAGTGCAGAAGCGTGTGCTGGACTCTACTACACGACCCTTCTTCTTTCGAATCACGAGCTCATGCCGGGAGTTCCTGCTTGAACAGGGAACCGACCAGAGGTATGGAGCCCGCCATCTGAAGCGCGCAATTGAGCGCTATGTTGTGCATCCAATTGCCAAACTACTGGCCACTGCACAGGTGCATCAGGGCGATGCGCTGGTCATCGATCGTCGTCGCGGCAAAGAAGAGCTTGTTTTCCTTAGAGACATAGAAAAGCGACCTTCAGGTTCAAAGATCGATTTTCCCATCCAAGCTTCGGGGCAGCTAATGACTGCGGAAGTCCGAGTCTAGCCGGCGTCCATACGTTGGTTGGAGATGACGGGTAGTCGTAAGCGATCAAGAACAGGAGCAGAACATGAGCACACTTTCGATCATGGAGCTTACTCGACATTCGGAAAGCTCGCCGATAAATGCCGCTCTCGATCGTGCTGATCAACGGACGGCGCGCAAGCCAGAACGCAGGGAACCCTCGTTCCTGGACACGATCGTGGGGCGCCGCGGCGGCCTGCGCTCAATTCTCAACCAGCTGGAGGCCGTCGCGTGCACGAACACAACGGTCTTGATTACTGGAGAGACCGGCACCGGCAAGGAGGTCATTGCGCGGGCGATTCACGAGCTCAGCCCCCGTCGAAACTCAAATCTGGTTAAGGTGAACTGCGCGGCTATGCCTACCGGCCTTCTCGAAAGGGAACTTTTCGGACACGAACGCGGAGCCTTTACCGGCGCCATCAATTCCCATGTCGGCCGTTTCGCGCTGCGCGCCTCGCGGCACGCTGTTCCTCGACGAAATTGGAGACATGCAGTTGGAGCTTCAACCTAAGCTGCTTCGCGTGCTCCAGGAACGTGAGTTTGAGGCCGTGGGCAGCACGCGTACAACGCGAGTCGATGTTCGCGTCGTTGCTGCAACTAATCAGGATCTGAAGCAAATGGTTCGCGACCGCGAATTCCGCGAAGATTTGTACTACCGCCTGAATGTTTTTCCGATTTATCTTCCGCCCCTACGCGAAAGGAAAACCGATATCCCCGAACTCGTAGAACACTTCGTTCAACAGTTCGCAGACTCCATGGACAAAACCATCGAAACCATCCCTGAGGAGAGTATGCGCGCGCTGGTCCGCCATCACTGGCCCGGTAACATTCGAGAGCTGCAGAACTACATCGCGCGCGGCGTCATTCTCTCCAATGATGGCATTTTTGAACCCGCGCCGCTCGAAAGCTATCAGCCATTGGAGCCCGAGATTTCAAACCCGACGCTTGAAGACAAGGTGCGTGGAGAAATTCTCGCTGCTTGCCAGCGGAGGTCCGCGCGGAGCAGCCGCCCGACTCGGGTTGAAGCGCACCACACGGTTTTACAAGATGAAGCGCCTTGGTATAGCGCAACCCCGGGACCACTGGCAGGACTGAAGTCATGCTTTCCGTGGCGACGGATTTCGTACATGGCAAAAACGATTTCGGGGTCGGCGCTTCTCTCAGGTGAGTCGGGCCGAGGTTGCTGCAGAATTATCAAATTCGCTTCAGACATTGGGAGTTTGCATGCTCAAAATTCAGAGATCAGCCAATGGCCAAGTCGTCTTCAAACTCAGCGGCCGAATTGAAGCTGAAGATATCAAGGAACTGCGAGAAGTGCTCGCTTTGGAAACAAACGAGAAGCAGCTAGTTTTGGACTTGAGGGACGTGACGCTCGTCAACCAGGACGCGATCAAATTTCTCGGTAGTTGCGAGGCAGATGGCATAAAACTCGAAAATTGTCCCGCCTATATTCGGGCATGGGTTGACAGAGGAAAAGGTCGAAGAAATCGGCGAGGAAAATAATCAAAATGGGTATCACTTATAGGGAAGCCAAGCAGGGTCGATACGATTCGGGTGACCGGAAGTGGGAATTAAACCAACGAATGGATGGGGTGGTTATGAGGGAATATGCTGTTATGAGTGAACCTACAAGCGAAGGGGAGATTGCTCAAGAAGCGATTCGTGAAGAACTCTCACGCATTCTGGAGAGCTCCATCTTTGTGCAATCAGATCGGTTAGGCCGATTTCTTCGCTACACGGTTGAAACGACCTTGGCAGGCGATGCGGAGACATTGAAGGAGTATCTGATCGGCACGGAGGTATACGAACGTAAACCGCCCTACCATCCCAGCGTGGACTCCATTGTTCGCAGCGAGGCCCGGAGGCTCCGCAGCAAATTAAAGGAATACTACGAGTCAGTGGGCAGAAGCGATGCGGTCTTTATCTACTATCGCCCCGGTAGTTATGTGCCTGCATTTCGACGCCGCGACAATCAGGAAGGCGGCGGCTTGGCGACCGATCGCCAATTGAGAGAGCTGCTGACTGAGGGATTAGTTGCGAAAGCGCTTGAGGTTCCCTCAGTATCCCAAGAGATTAACCTGCAGATCGTCTTTGAAGGGACGCTACGCGTATTGCGCCCGAGAGCAGAATCACCAGGACCGATGGAATCGAGGTCCGGCCGTAGCGTTGCGAAACGGACTGAACTCCGGAAGGTAGTTGGAATGTCTTCAGCGAAAGCTGCCCAAGACTGATTGGCAAGATTGTTTTGCCAACGTACAGGAAGAAGCGAGCTGTGCAGCGATCGCTCGGGCACGCTTTGCGCGGGCTGGAGTCCAGCGTGTTTTCAACAAGGCCATCTGAGTGCAACACTCGCACACGTATGTCTTGGCAAGACAGAAGCTTCTCGCGACATCTTTGTATCTCCGACATAGAAACAAGTAGGCAGATAGAAGTCCCCGCTCGAATAGACCCCACCGTCAAGGCCTAGGCAATTGTGTGAACGAGTTGACACCGACTCTTCAACTCCAGAAATGACCTCGTTCAAATGCACATTTAGCACGCTTTGCTGGCTCATATTCGTGGAAGCCGAATTGCATCACTGACTGCTGGAGTAACGGTCAAAAGTTAAGGAGACGTTGCGATATGGCAAAGAAAGTCGCGGATCTGTTGGTGGATGTCCTCGCTGAAGCAGGTGTCCGGAGAATCTACGGCGTTGTCGGCGACTCACTGAACGGCATCACGGACTCAATGCGCGTAAAAAAGAGTATTGATTGGGTGCACGTCCGGCATGAAGAGGTGGGAGCTTTTGCTGCGGGAGCCGAAGCGCATCTCACGGGGAAACTGGCGGTGTGCGCAGGGAGCTGCGGGCCCGGCAACATGCATTTGATTAATGGGCTTTACGACTGTCAACGCAACTGTGTTCCAGTACTCGCTATTGCCGCACATATTCCGAGTCGGGAGATTGGCAGCGCATACTTTCAGGAGACGGACCCGAAACATATCTTCGCGCAATGCAGCCACTACTGCGAGCTTGTCTCCGACCCCGACCAGATGCCTCGCATTCTGGAAACCGCCATTCAGACGGCCATCTCGAAGCGTGGCGTCTCCGTGATTGTGTTGCCCGGGGACGTGGCTCTGAAAGATGCCGTCCAGGGGCCGCGCGTACATTTTCGTGAACCGAAATCCACCGTTTGTCCATCGGATGAAGAACTCAACATCCTTGCCGAGCTCCTGAATCGATCGAAAAAGATCACCATCCTCGGCGGCGCGGGCTGCGCCGGAGCCCATGCGGAGCTCATGGAAGTTGCCGGCAAGCTCCAGGCGCCCATCGTGCATGCCTATCGTGGCAAAGAATTCATCGAGTATGACAACCCCTTTGACGTGGGCATGACAGGACTGCTCGGATTCTCTTCCGGCTATTACGCCATGATGAACTGCGAAGTCTTGTTGATGCTCGGTACGGATTTTCCATACCGCGATTTCTTTCCCAAGGACGCAACCATCGTGCAGATCGACCTTCGCGGCGAGCATCTGGGACGCCGCAGCAAGCTGAACTTTGGCTTCGTTGGAGACACGAAAACCACTCTGCGAGCCCTGCGTCCAAAGCTGGAGCAGAACCAATACCAAAAGCATTTGCAAGATTCGGTGGAACACTATCGCAAAACACGCAAGGATTTGGATGACCTCGCAACCGGTAACTCCAACAAAGCTCCAATCCATCCTCAATATGTTGCCCGGGTGATCGACAAACTCGCAGCCGACGACGCGGTTTTTACTTGCGACGTAGGTACGCCCGTAGTTTGGGCCGCACGCTATCTCACGATGAACGGGAAACGGCGTCTTCTTGGCTCTTTCAATCATGGCTCGATGGCCAACGCAATGCCACAGGCTATCGGAGCGCAGGCTGCCTATCCCGGCCGCCAGGTCATCTCGTTCTCGGGCGATGGTGGTTTCTCGATGCTCATGGGGGATGTCATTACCTTGAAACACCAGAACTTGCCGGTGAAGGTGATCATCTTCAAGAACGAAGCATTGACCTTTGTGGAACTGGAGCAAAAGGCCTCCGGCTTCCTTGAGTTTGGAACTGACCTAGGGAGCCCAGATTTCGCAAAGATCGCGGAAGGCTCAGGACTTCTGGGATTGACAGCGAGGACGCCGGACCAGGTAGAGCCGATGATTGCGCAAGCTCTGAAGCACGACGGTCCCGCAGTGGTTGAGGTCTTCGTCTCGCGTCAGGAACTTTCGATGCCTCCGACGATCACGCTGGAGCAAGCCAAAGGCTTCTCCCTGTTCATGCTGAAAGCGGTTCTCAACGGACGCGGAGATGAAATCATCGATCTCGCCAAGGTCAACCTGCTCCGGTAAGCGCCGGGGAATCCACGTGTCCAGATGACCACGAAACCAATCACCGCCGCTATTGAATCCGAAGCAGGAAGCGGGTGGCGAGTCCGGGCGTTCCAAATTGCGTGGGCGCTCGGGCTTTGCTTCTACTTTCTCGAGTACGCATCGCGGTCTGCGCCGGCCGTGATGATTTCGCACCTCTCACTCGCGTTCAACACCAGCGCAATCGGCGTCAGCGCAATCCTCGGCACCTACTATTACACCTACTCCACAACGAGTCTTATCGCCGGCGCAGCGCTGGACCGCCTTGGCGCAAAAAAAGTTGTGCCGGTTGGGATTTTTATTTTAGCGGTTGGATGCCTGCTCTTTAGCGTTTCAACGACAACGGCCGGATACACCGGCAGGCTGTTGCAAGGTGCAGGCTCCGCATTTGCATTCACCGGCGCCGTCTATTTGGCTTCGCACGGCTTTTCCGCACGCTGGCTCGCAACGGCCATCGGCGTAACGCAATGTCTTGGGATGCTCGGAGGCGCCGCGGGGCAGTTCGTCGTCGGACCTTGGCTCGAACACGGCGTCGCTTGGCAATCCATCTGGCACTGGCTGGGCACCGCGTGCGTAGTCGTGGGTGTATTGCTTTTTTTGATTAGTCCGCCTGAATCCCGCCAGAAAGCCTCGGGTTCGGGCTGGGCTTCACTCATTCGCCCTTACATGATTGTTTTCCGTAATCCGCAGTCGTACCTGTGCGGCGCCGTGGCAGGACTCCTATTCGTCCCCACGACCATTGGCGACATGACTTGGGGTGTGGCCTTTTTCCAGCGCGACCGCATGTTCAGCTACCACGACGCCGTGGTCACCGGTTCCCTCGTGCCTCTGGGATGGGTGATTGGTTGTCCACTACTTGGTTGGCTTGCGGATCTAATGGGGCGCCGCAAGCCTGCGCTCATCGGTGGCGCGGTCGTCATGTTGCTGGCCTCTGCGTTCATCACTTTCAGCACCGGTCACCGAGCCGCGGAAATCGGCTGCTTGATTTTCGGCATTGCCTCCGGGGCAGCCATGATTCCGTATACGATTATCAAGGAGGTCAATCCGGACGAAGTCAAGGGGAGTGCGACAGGCGGAATTAACTTCCTAACCTTCGGAGTCACTGCGCTCATTGGACCCATTTTTGCCGATCTGCTTGGGAAAGGGTTCGCCAGCACGCAGAACCATGTCACTCATTTTCGCCAGAGCGGCCTGTTTTGGATCGGCGGCATCGCTCTAGCGATCGTCCTCAGCTCGTTTCTCCGCGAAACCGGACACGAGCGGAAACCCGCATAAGCCTGGGAGGCTGGATATGAAAGCGAAGGCGATTCACTTCTCGTTCGTGTGCCTGCTCTTACCTTCCATAGCGCTGGCACAGGGTAGTGCGCAGCAAACTGACTCCTCGAAAAACGACACGGAACTTGCCGCCGAGGTCAAGGCTCTGCGCGACGCTCTCTTGCAAACGCAGAAGCAGATGGCTGCACAACAACGGGAAATTGAGGCGCTGAGGGAGCGAGCGAAAACCGAGCAAGCGGCGTCGGTTGGGAGCGAGCAAGCACCAAGGGTGACGGATGCAGCCATGCATACCGCAATTCCCTCCAGCCCGGGGTTCGCGAGTAGCCCTATTGGCGCAAATGTCAGCAGTCAGCCAGTGTCCCTGGAACAAGCAAAAGAGAACGAAAAGCCGCTCGGATCCTTCAACATTGGCGAAGCCGTGTTTACTCCCGGCGGTTTCGTAGACTTTGAAAATATATTCCGCACCACCAACACGCAGAACAACATCGCCACCAACTTCGCCGCGATACCATACGGCAACACTGCGCAGGGCCACCTGACCGAGGATCGCGTCACCGCGCAGTATTCCCGCTTCAACATAAAGGTCACGGACAAAGTCGGCGACAATGAAGTGACCGGCTACTGCGAAGCGGACTTCAGCGGCAATGACGCCACCAATGTGTATGAGGTCGTGAACGGCCACACTCTTCGTCTGCGCCTTTGCTTTATGGATTTACAGCGCGGCAAGTGGGAAGTTCTTGGCGGACAAACGTATAGTTGGCTGACCCCCAACCGCAACGGGCTGGGTCCGCTGCCCTCCGATATGGCAACCACCTACAACGAGGACCAGAACTTCCAAGTTGGCTTGACCTTCACCCGCGCTGCGGAGTTCCGCGTGGCCTATCACGCTAACGATCATTTGGCGTTTGGAGTCGGTATTGAGGACCCCAACCAATTCACAGGAAATTTCGTTGCTCTTCCATCGGCATTTGCCTCTACGGTTAGCACGCAGTTTGATAATGGAGCCCAAATAGGCGCTCCCAATCTTTTTCCGGACATCATTCCTAAAATCGCTTACGACACAACACTTGGAAGCAGACATCTCCATTTGGAAGCGGTCGGACTGATTACGGGAGCACGGTCTGCTGTCGTGCCAATCGGCGAGAAGCTCTATTCGTCGCACTCGGTTGTGGGCGGCGGTGGTTCGATAGCTGGGAACTATGAACTTTTCCACAACTTCCTGGTCTTGCTCAATACGTTTTGGAGCGAGGGCGGATCTCACTATCTGGTATCGGATGGACCAGAATTGGTTCTTCGGTCGAACGCCGCGGGAACCGACATCTTTCCTTCCATGGTGCACACGGGAGCGGGCCTCGCCGGCCTTGAGTGGATCGCGTCTAAAAGATCCGCATTCGCTGTTTATTACGGCGAAGATTATTTCGGGCGGAATTCTTTTCCGGACACCACGAACACTGCCGCTCCGGGCACCATCATCGGGTATGGCGGGCCGGGTTCGCCTAACACCAACAACCGCGTCATTCAGGAATACACGTTTGATTGGCTGCAGACCTTCTGGAAATCTGACAAGTACGGAGCGCTCCAATATTACACGCAGTATTCCTATGTGAATCGCACTCCGTGGTTTGACGCTCCAGGTGCACCTAGGAATGCGCATCTAAGCATGGCCTACGTGGGTTTCCGCTACGTTTTGCCCTCGACATCAGGCAGCCTGCTTCGCGTGCCCTACCCAAATTAGATACGAAGATCTGAGGCGGGACTCCTGGGGAACAGCGTGCATTGTGTTGGCAGCGGATTCAATTCGAAGTTCCGAAATCGGAGATACCAACGTGAAGGAACCAATTTTGGTTGTCGCAAGCCAATTTCCGAAGGAAATTGAAGACCGCATCGACCGGGACTACGACCCAAAGCGCAATCCGAATACGGTTCCTTTCACCCGAGAGCAGTTCTTGGCGGCGGCAGACGGGGCCGACGCTATATTCGTCACCAACCTGGACCGTTTGGATTCCATCTTCTTCCAGAAAGTTTCGCCAACAGTAAAAGTCATCGCCACGTACTCAGTGGGTTTTGAGCATATCGATCTGGAAGGCGCCGCTCGCAGGAAAATCTCGGTCGCTTACACCCCAGGTGTCAATCATGAAGCAACGGCCGACATCGCCATGCTGCTTTTACTTGGCGCTTCGCGTCGTGCTTACGAGGCCCAGGAACTGGTTCGAGCGGGAGCATGGAGGCCCTTGAGTCCCAAGATGCTCTTGGGCTGGCAAGTGGGTGGCAAGATCCTCGGCATTTTCGGAATGGGGCACGTAGGACGAGCGATGGCGCGACGCGCCAGGGGATTCGGGATGAAGATTCACTACAGCAATGGCTCGAAGCTGCCCCCCAACCTGGAGGAAGAAGCGATTTACCATGAAGACTCAAACGAACTGCTTCGGCTTAGCCAATTTCTTAGTCTGCACGCGCCCGAAACTCCGGAGACTCGCCATTTCCTGAATGCCAAATCCATCGGCCTACTCCCCCACGGCGCCGTTGTCGTGAACACGGCACGGGGTGGGCTGATCGCAGACGAAGATCTGATTGCTGCGCTCAGGAGCGGACAAGTGGCTGCCGCCGGTCTGGACGTATTCGCCGGAGAACCGCAAATCCATCCAGGCTATCTCGAGCTGAAGAACACGTTTCTATTGCCGCATATCGGCAGTGCGACCGTTGAGACTCGCGTGGCGATGGGGATGCTGGCCCTGGACAATATCGACTCCGTATTGGCCGGAAGACCGGCTCAGACTCTCATAGCTCAGTAGCGATTGCTCGTGTTTCCAGGAGGTCGAAGGTTCAAATCCTTTCGCCCCGACCAATCTTTTAGAATCAGCAACTTACAAAATGCGGAAGTCCATTGTGCGCCTAGCGCAGGGCCAAGATGTCACTGGTTGAAATCTATATGTCTCAACCAGTGTTTGTTTTTTCGAGAGCACGCCAAGAAAAGCGATGGCGAACTCGGGCAAATTTGGAGTCATAATCGCGAATACGTCGCCCCTGTGCAGCCCGCGAGCGGTAAGATTGGCCGCAACACGGCCGACGCTATCGGCGAGTTCCCCGTAGGTCAGCGTTGGTCGCGTCGGCGCATCGATTAACGCAGGCTGGTCACCCAATTCCGTGGCGCGGCGAAGAAGAAACTGCGGGAACGGAACCTCGGGGATTCCAACGTCCGAGTAGGGGCTGCGAAAGATCATCAGCTTCCCCTGGTGTGGCGAGCTGTGCGCCGTGCCGCTGCGTCCGAGGCCGAGGAGGCAGCTTTATAAGGTTCAGGGGTGGGGAATTTTCTATCGGCGAAATGGGGAATTTTCATCCGGCTTTGACAATCTCGATGATTCAGGGCTGAGTTGCCGGCACGGAAGTTATTCCGAAACGGCGCTCTGGGAATCGCTCAGTACAAGTTAGATCGTTGCGTTAGACCGTTGCGCTGTCGATCGATGCGACACACTCGGAGAAGCCCGGTCCTTCAGAACAAGGAGCAGAGGTGTCCGTTAAAACAGTGCGTGACAAAAGCATCGGCATAGGCGTTACACTCTATTTATGACGAATAAAATAACGGCGATTCGTAGAAAGAAGGAGGACTTGAAAGCGTCGGCGGAACACTCCAAAAAATAAACAGCTGGTTCGTGATCCGCAAAGCCATTCGAGAATTTTTCAATAGGAGATGACGTGAGCAAGCAGAATATTGAGTCAAATACGCAGCTAGCGGCGTGCGTCCGCTGCAAGCGTGACTTTCGCGAAGGCGAATACGGCTTCGTTGAGTGGACAGAGTGCGCTTATTGTACCCAGATCGTTTGCCACGAATGCTCCATACTCCTACCGGAGCGTTTCAAGTCCAAGAACTCTTCTCTTTGCCAGGATTGTTGGCACCCATTCTTGCAGAAAATAAAAGAACAGAATGCGTCTTTCGGCGAGCGTGATGCTAAAAGCAACCCGCTCGGAAGAATTATTGTTACAGGCGTCGTAGAAACGATAGATGAGGACGCTGATTATGCAATTCTTCGAAATGTGAAACAAAACGGCGAAGCGTATTTGTTCGCATCGAACGATTACCGGGAAGAGTCTAGTGATTGCTGCGAACTTGAGATACACACCGCATGGGAACATTTGATAGGAAGGACTGTAGAGATATCTTGCCGCGTTGTCGAGCGCACGGAAGAACGGGAGAGTCCTCGTGGCAACCCTTATTGGGCTAACAGACCAGTCTTAACCTTGATTAAAATTTTGAAAATTCTGAACGAGATGAAATGATCCCATCCTGGTTAGCGATGAGCTTGCCGTGGACACCATGTCCTGTCCGAATTGCAGCGCCCAGACTTGATCGATCTCGGCCCCAGGCGAGTCATTAACCTTGACATCATGATGCCTTCCCTGCGATCATCAATGTGTGCGAACCACCCTTTCCCTTGATGAGGATGTTGCCAAGCTGCTTCGCCGCGAGATCCGCCGATCTGGCGCTTCCCTGAAGGCGGCGGTGAACCACTTTCTTCGGCTGGGTTTGATGGCCTCCGGGAAGCCGGATCGAAGGCAGTTCTCGGTTCATCCACGGGCATTGGGTTTGCCTCCGGGGTTGAGTTATGACAACGTGGAGGACCTGATCGAGGCGATTGAAGGTACAACGCACAAGTGATTGTCCTCGACGCGAATATACTTTTATACGCGTACGACACGAGTTCGGAGCATCATGCTAAGGCGCGTGCTTGGATTGAGCAGATTTTTTCTAGCGGCGTACCGATCGGATTGCCTTGGCAGACAGTCGCTGCCTTCCTCAGGGTTGTGACGAACCCAAGGCTTCCTGGCAAGCGATTCACGCCCCAAGAGGCCGCCGAGCTTGTTGATCGATGGCTGGAGCAGCCCAACGTTCGCTTGTTGGCGCCTGGTGATCAACATTGGGTCTTGCTGCGTCAGCTTTTGCTTGATGGCCAAGCCCGGGGTCCTCTCGTGACAGACGCGCAACTCGCTGCGTTGACGATTGAGTACGGCGGCATTCTACATACAACGGACCGCGACTTCGCGCGGTTCTCCGGATTGCGCTTTACGAATCCTCTGCAATAGGCAGTACCGTCAAAGTGCACGCCAGGCCACTGTCTCGACTCCCAAAGCCTCCGCCTCCCGCTCGTTCTTGGCGGAGAAAAATCTGCGGTCCGCGGTGACTATCGGAGCGTCCCCAAAGCAAGCTTGGTGGTGTTCGATGGCTGGCAACCAAGAGTTCGTGTCTGCCGCTTTCCCTTCCAGAGCCTTGTAAAGAGGCTCAAGAGGGCGGGACGCGCGCGTCAATGAGCGAATGGACCGAGCAGGCGACGCGGCAACTGGATCAAGCTCACCATTGCATCGCCCTATCCAACGGATCGGGATCCGTCGGATCCTGGAGGATGAGTCTCCCTCTCTTCGAATTTGCAGTGGCCTAACTCAGCATTGAAGTCCCAAAAGGAATTGGCCGCTGAGGTCCGGCTCACGGCGGGGCCTTGCTCCGGGGGAACGAGAAACGCTGATCACCTCGGCTGCGAAGCGAATGCTTTCGGCTCCAGACCAGTGGGTACGTACAAGCTACGGACAACTAGAAACTCATATCATTATGCTTGTACGTACGAGATGATACGTACTATAATGTAATGACAGGCAACGTGCGATGCACTTCGAATGGGACGAGACGAAGAACGGCCAAAATCAGCACAAACACGGCATTGCCTTTGGACTGGCGCAGGAGGTGTTCCTAGATCCGCTCCGAATGACAATGGAAATCCAAGACGTTGATGGCGAAGAACGATTCATGACGATTGGCTCCATCACGAGAACCCTCAGACTCATGGTGGTGCTCTACACTCTGAGGTTGAAAGATGATGATGAAACGGTCCGCATTATCTCGGCCCGAAAAGCAACACCGAATGAAAGGAAATTCTATGAAAAGGCTCGCCAAATCTGAGCGCCGGAAACAAATTAGGCGTTTCGACGCTATTCGTGATGACCAGATCAATACCACTGAGATCCCAGAAATTACCGAGGAACAGATGCGTGAAGGCGTCGTCGGCCATCTCTATCGTCCGATTAAGAGACCCGTTACCATGAGGCTGGATGCCGATGTCATTGCGTGGCTAAAACAAGGCGGCCCAGGCTACCAGACCAAGGCAAACCGGCTCTTGCGGCGAGAAATGCTGAAATCCCGCAGAGCCTAGCGCTAGGGAAGCGGCATCCTGGCCGTTTGTTAACCAGCCTACGGACAACGGATAATTGAGGGGGAAAGAGAAACGAAGATTCGAGCGGGATTCGGGAAATCGGGGCGGGCTTCCGGACGCCCAGCCATTCGTCATGAAAGACGACGGCATCATGCAGCTAGGGCTCGTCGACCGCCTCCGGCTTCTGGTCTTTCCCCTCATCCTTGGCAGCGGTGGCAGGGAGCCCATCTATGCCGGCTATCCACAAGTGCGCCTCGAACTTATCGATACCAAAGTTCTGGACTCGCGGCTCATCGTCCTCGAAGACCGACCCGTGCGCAGGACACCCAGCTAGCGCGGGCGCCACTTTCCGTTTGGTTCAGGATTTGAAATAACTTGGACTATCAATGTCGGTGATGAGGCCAGGCTGTGTCGGACGCCATCCCAACACTTCTTGAGTTTCCCTGCTCGATGCCCGGACATTCATAGCGGCAAAGTGCGCGAACCACGCAAAGTGAGAGGCTGCCTCCGCGGGTTTCTTACCCCCCACGGGAATGTTCAACCGCCGGCCGATGACCTCCGCGATCTCTCGGAATCTGACCCCTTCTTCGGCAACGCCGTGGTAGTAGGCTTTCCTCGCAGCCTTTTCCACGGCAAGCCGGAATAAATGCGCGGTATCGAGCCTGTGCACCGCAGGCCAGCGGTTAGCTCCTTCATCGATGTACGCGGAGAACCCCTTTTCTCGCGCCATGTCGATGAGAATTGGCACAAAGCCGTGATCGCCATCTCCGTGGACTGATGGTGCGAGACGCACTACGGACACATAAACGCCGCGGTCAGCCATTGCCCGCGCGGCCTCTTCAGAAGCTATGCGTGGGTTCGGGTTCGGAGAAACGGGCACGGTTTCCTCTGTGGCGACTTGTGCCGAAGGCAGAAGACCGATCCCGGAGGTGATGACCAAAGGGCGAGCAGATCCAGCAAGTACCGACCCCAAAGCCTCAATGGCTTTTCTATCGTTCTCGCAGTTCTCTTTGAATTTGGAAAAATCATGATTAAAACCGGTATGAATCACGCCATCCGAATCGGCAGCTCCCTTTCGTAAACTCTCCACGTCCTCAAGATCGCCTCGATGGACGTGGGCGCCAGCCGTCGTAAGCTGCTTGGCAGCCGCGTCCGATCGGGCAAGTCCGAGCACCTGATGTCCGCCGGCAATCAGATCCTGAACGACAGCTGAACCCACGAAGCCTGTTGAGCCTGTAACGAATATACGCATAATCTTTTCCTCCTAGTGCTTGTCCCTCTTACAAATGCAGCATGCTCCTTTGCGATCCTTCGTTAAATCCACGGAAGTCCAAATTGATTGCCTAATCGTCCAATGGCGGGTTGCAAATTCTTTCCGTCCGACGGATAGTTGCAATGAGCTATGAGGGCGCTTCGTTCCGAACTGGCAACAGGAATTCAAGAGTTCACGCGCGGTAACGGGATGCATGAATCTCGGATTGCCGGCGTGCATTGTGTTAGATACTCGCACCCGGATCGGCGAACAAAACGCCAATGGCGCGCCTGCCTGGCGATCGTGGCACAGGGCAGCAAGGAAGTTGTTTTGGGTCGTGAAGTCTATTTGTGCGACGAGTCACAATACACCGCTGCTCCGGTTCACTTGCCCGTCATAAGTCGAATTGCATCAGCAGCACCCGATCGGCCATTCCTTGCCCTATTGATCGACCTCGATCCGGTAATCCTGAATGAGGTGGCTTGCCAATTCGAACCGACCGAGGTTCCTGTGGGCCAAAATCCGATTCGAGCCTTTTTCAAAGGCCGAGCGAACGACGAGTTGTTGGAGGCGGCGGTTCGATTAACGAAGCTTTTTACGAAGCGCGACGACGCACGCGTTCTGGGGCCACTTGTCGTCAAAGAAATTGTTTTTTACCTTCTAAAAGGTCCGGATGGGGTCGCGATCCGGCAATTCGCGCGCTCTGGGTCGAAAATGCATAGGATGTCCCAAGCCATTTTCAAGATCAGGTCGGATCTAGGTAATGACGTGAATGTGGCGGCCTTGGCAAAGGCCGCAGGGATGAGCCGATCGGCGTTTTTCCAACACTTCAAGGACGTGACTTCTATGAGCCCGATCCAGTACCAGAAGCGACTTCGCCTGCTGGACGCAAGGCGTCTCCTGATTGAGACGGACGAAACGGCTGAAGCCTCCGCCTTCAAGGTAGGCTACAAGAGTTCGTCCCAATTCAGCCGAGAGTATTCTCGCATGTTCGGACTTTCGCCAGTACGGGACGCCACGAAAATGAAGAACCTCGGTCCTTCCGCTTTTCAAAGCCAGTAATGGACTGATATCAACTGCATAAACCTCTTGCCATCCCGTGCCATTTGCGCCCAACGGGATTTTGTTTCGGGATTCTGTTCTAGCCCACGAATCTCGTTCTCGTCGAATACAAAGTCCACTTGCCGCAAACCGCGCTTGAGTGTGCGCCGGACGGGGTAACGCTCCCCCCTAGCACGACGGTATTGGCGATCTCGACGAGGGCTTGCCGCCAGATTTCGATTGGCGTTGGCTCGAAGGAAGGGCTCATGGCAATTTCTAACTCGGGAACGAATTATCCGGGCATCAGGAGCTCCGGGAAGCGCGATCATTTTTGACTACGAATCGGAGCGAGTGCCACGGGGCGATCATGGTGATGAGGAACTGAAGGAGGCCATGGCACGGCTGGCTCGCTGGGGTGAGCCGCACATATTCGGCCTGCCGGTCGGGCACGCGCGCGCTTTTGTCGAACAAAGAGGTCTGCTGATGGTGGCCGACCTTGGACCGCGAGAACTCAGTCGAGAATACCTAACTCGGAAAAATGGTACGCTGCTTGCCGACGCGCCCTGGAACTTCGGTGCGTGTGTTGCCCGAGTGCCAGGTCAGTCATAGTTGACCGCCAACTTGAGTTGCGGAGGAATGCGATGATTCCTATTCGCGGTCTCTTCGAAACCCACCTCACAGTGCAGCATCTGCAACGCTCCATGTCTTTTTTCGGTGAAGTATTGGGACTCGAACTCGCGCAAGTCTTGCCGGAGCGAAAGGTTGCGTTCTACTGGGTAGGGCGTCCAGGAGATGCAATGCTCGGGCTATGGGAAGCCGGGATGGGCCCGCAACGGTTGAGCCTGCACGTGGCTTTCCGTGTCGATCTTGACAGTATGTTGCAGGCGGCCGAGCGTCTTCGCGAAGCTAACATAATTCCCCTCGACTTCGCTGGCGAGCCCACCGACGAGCCCGTAGTTTTTGCCTGGATGCCCGCTGCTTCTCTCTTCTTCCACGATCCTGACGGCAACTTGTTGGAATTCCTCTCCATGCTGCCTGGTGCTCCGCAACGCGACCTCGGCGTCGTCGCTTGGACTCGCTGGAAATCGGCCCAACTCGCTTGAGTTCGCACGTAGATGCAAAGCTCGGGGCGAGCGGATTGCTGCTCTTCTAATAGGTCTCACTGGCAAGAATACCAGTAGGATACATTTTCCCTTCTGTGGCGTTCGGCGTGGAGGCATAGCATGGCAATTCAGACCCAAGAAGTTTTGTCTCTCGGCCAGGGTCCAAAGCTCAGCCACGCGGGAGCAACCAGCGTGAACCGGGAAGCGGACTGGGTCCGCCATCCCTCGTTGGCTGCAGCGATTTGTTAGGCACCATTTTGTGATTCATTCAAAACTCACCAGCAAAAATGCTCCCGAAAATGATGGAAACGATTTCGAACCGATCTGACCTGGAACTCAAACCAAATCCCCAGCAAACACAAACCATCGACGCTAATTTCAACAGCTTCCTAGACTTTGCATGTGACATCATACTGCTTCCAATCCGAGGCTAGCATGAAACGACTGATCATTGCCGATGGCAGGATACCGGGAAATACCGGAGATGCGGAAAAGCGGATTGCGGCCCGGCCGTCCCTGGAACAGGCTCGGGCTGCCTTCCAAAGCCTGCTTGAAAATGTCCGTCTCGCTCATTGTCAGACGAACGCAGGCTACCTTCGGGCTTTGAATTTGACCGTGCCGTCCAACGAGTTGAACCGAAGGAGTCCCTGATCGTCGACCTCGGGGCTGTTGCCGCTATTCCAATCGTTTGCTGGAGGCGTGGTGAATAAGAAAGATTTTACCCGGCGCAGCTTTCTGAGGGCATCGTCGTCGGCAGGCCTGTTAGCGGCAACGGGTCCGCTCGGGATTGCCAAGCCGGTGTCAGCTGGGGACAAGGAGCAAGGATCAATCGCGGCCGCAAATCCGGCCGATGATTCGAAGATGTGGCCTATTCCATCGTGTGCCTGGAGCAGGCCCCTTGGTAGTCTTCCGAAAATCGAATTGCGCCCTGAAAAGGACAAGGACTCAGGCGACCTGATCGGCCTGAACACCCTGACGCGCACCAAGAAGGGGATTCCGCTGGGCGGCATCGGCGCCGGCAACTTCATGTATAACCTGTGCGGCTCCTTCGGCCCATGGCAATTGAAAGCTGGTCGATATGAGGAACGCTTTCTATCCCAGGCCGCATTTCATGTGCGCGAAGAGATGGCGGGCCAAATGAATGCGCGAACTTTGGCGACGGATGACGTTCTTCCGGCATGGCCAAGACTGAAACCCGGCGAAGGCGAGTACTGCGCCCTGTTTCCGAAAGGTTGGTGTTCCTACAAGGGGTTTTCAAGCGCCATTTCCATGCAATTCTTCAGCCCAGTCATAAAAGACAACTATCGCGAGACCTCGTATCCTGTTGCCCTGTTTTTATTCAAGGTCCACAATCCAGCCAAGACCAGGGCCAGGTTATCGCTGATGTTCACCTTCCCGAATGCTCCCTACATCGGGCCGCAGAATACTCCGATGGGCATGGATCAAGATGCCGGCAAGAGTGCGCGGGAGCGGCGCGGATTGAGCAACCGCGTCATGAAGAATCCCAAGAGCGGAGTCACCGCGATTCTGATGGAGGCACAGGACCAGAGGAATGCTCCCGAGACCGCGGGATCGGAATGGTGCATAGCGACGAATCATGCGGCCACCTATGTGTCGGCGTGGGACGGCGACAGCGACGGTGCGGATATTTGGAAGGCTTTTGCCGCGGACGGCATGCTGGCGAATCAGAAGCTCGTCCAATCCAGCCAAACCCCCGCAGGCGCGCTTTGTGTCACGGTAGAACTTGATCCCGGCGCAAGTGTCAACGTGCCTTTTGCTCTGGGATGGTATTTCCCGCAGGTGGAGTTCGGTTCTGGTACACGCTGGTGGAGGAGGTTTACCGAGTGGTTTCCGTTCGCTCCGGAACAGTCGTTCCACATCTGCGAAGAGGCATTGCTACATCGCGACCAGTGGCTCGCCGCAGTCGATGGCTGGCAGGCACCCATCATCCAAAATGGTGGACACCCGGAGTGGGTGAAGCAAGCCGCTCTCAATGAACTTTATTACAGCACTTTTGGCGGCTCTTTCTGGGAGAACGGTTGTATCACCAAACCCAAACAATTCGCGAACCGGCCGGGACAGCACATCTCATTCGTGATGGAGTGCCAGGAGTATGCATTCGCCGAGTCCTTTGATGTCCGTCATCACCCGGCGCGCAGCAACCGCGATCTTTGGCCGCAACAGGAGCGCGCCACGCTGTTGTTGTTCAGGGATTTTGTCATGGATTCCCCCGACGGCAGTTGCCCGCACGACGCTGGCGCGATTTACGACGACCCCCTCTTTGCCTACGACGGCTATGGCCGGGGCTATAACCAGAGCCCACATGGCATCAAGGGGCGCATCACCACACCATGGTCTGAACTTTCACCCAAGTTCATTCAGCAGTGCTACGCCTACTGGCATAAGACCAAAGACGAAGCGTTTCTAGAAGAAGTCTGGCCAGCCATGGTTCGGAGCTACCGCTACCAAATCACGACGGACCTCGATGGCGATGGGCTGAGCGAGATGAAAAGCTCCGAGTACCTTGAGAATAAGCTGTTCAACGCCGTGCTTTGGCTGGGTGCGCTGGAAATGATGCAAGCTCTTGCCCAGCGGCGGGAAGACAATGCTTTTGCGAAGGAGATCGGCGAGTTGCTAAATAAAGCCCGCACCAGTACGGAAAAGCAGTTCTGGAACTCGCAGTACAAGTATTATCAGTACAATCAGCACAACGATGACCTGATGGGCGACGCGATGGTGGGGCAACGGTACGTCGATGTTACGGGACTGCCCTCGGTGCTGACTCCGGAACGGATGGCCTCCCACTACCACCAGTTATTCAAACGCGGTGTTCTTGCGCTGAAAGACAGCAGTGGAAACGGTGTCGGCAATGTCGGCGTCGCCAATGCGGTTCATCCGGATTCTCTGCCTGGCGTTGGCGACAGTGAGTATCTACATCAATTTGAAGTCTGGACTGGAGTTTCGTACTGCGCCGCCGCCAATATGTACCACTGTGGGAGAGAGCTGAACGACGGCGCCTTGCAGGCCGAGGCCTTGCTGGCGGCGTGGGGCGCGTATTACCAAACGTGGAGGAACGAGGAAACGGCATACTGGTTCAGCACCCCGGAGGCCTGGCGGATCGATGATCCGAGAAACTTCAGGGCCCTGATGTATCAGCGCGCTCGCGGCTTTTGGGAGTTTGCTATGGAGATATTCGACCCGTATAAGTCCTAGTATCAACTGAAGTGAGCGAAATCGTAATATTCGCGCGTCAACATATGCGGATACCGTCCAAGGCCAATCTTCATAGCCGGTTTCCTATCCCCGCTCCGTAATCCGGACTGAGAACCTGTCCGTTGATCTCGCTCGCCAACGGTGAACAAAGAAATACAAATGCGTCCGCTATCGATTTGGGACTGTTCCTTCGCCCAAGCGAAACTCGCAGAACGAACTCTCGGTAAGCAGGGTCTTCGTCAAACACCTTCAGCGAACTGCCGGCAGCCACGTTCCCTGGCGAAATCACGTTCACGCGGATACCGGTCAGCGCATATTCAAGCGCCAGACTGCGAGCAAAATTTTCCAACGCCGCCTTGGCTGAAGAGTATGAAGGGATTAACGTGTGCGGCATTCGTGCCACGTATGACGAAGTAAAGATCAGGTGGCCGTTAATTTTTCTCTCCATCCATCGTGCAAGTACAGAGCGCGCCAGATACGTCTGCGCAAAATAATTGAAGCGGAAAATGCGCTCGTAATCGGCTTCCGAGGTGGTGGCAAATGGATGTAGTCCGCAACCACCTGCGTGGCCAATTACAGTATCCATATCTGCATACTTGTCGAAGGCTGTTTTAGCCACCGCCTCCACTTGCTTGGGATCGGTAATATCAGCCTCAGCATAAATGTAAGCACTCGGCGAAATTTTCCATTCATCCAGAGTTCTTTTCGCTTGCATCTCAGGTTTGATGTCGGTGAGCACAAGAGTCGCTCCGGCCTCAGCCAACCGCCGCACCACTTGCTCTGCAATCGCACCTAGAGCCCCAGTGATCAGAATCGTTCTTCCAGACAGGTCGATGCTGATCATGGCAATGGCATTCCTTTCCGTCCCCGAATTGCCAGATGATCTGGTTCCATAGCCAGCCGGAAACCACACCGCGGGTGCCTACATGACTCCGTACTTTGCAAACGCTTCAACCGCACTGCTTCCTTCTTCGATGGCTTTCCGTACGAGCTTTTCGCTTCGAACTTTTTCCAGCGCTCGCGTGAACACTTCTTCTTCAGCTTCGGCCGGAACCACTAACACCCCGTCAATATCGCCAAACAGAATGTCTCCGGGACGAACCCGCGCGGCTCCAATCTCCACGGGAATCCGGAAATCGACCACTTTGTAGCGCGGCGCGGAATCCTGTCCGTAAGAACCAAATCCAAATGTTGGGAAACCCATCTCGAGAATTGGCTTTGTGTCTCTGACGTATCCGTTCAACACGGCACCGCGACTCCCGAGTTTACGCGCCCGTGTGCTCATCAGTTCGCCCCACAGCGCGTTTCGTAGTGATGATCCCGTGTTTACATACACCTCGTTCTTCTGAAGGTCATCAAGCGCTTCCAGCATCAACCCGAAAGACTTGTCCATCAGTTTGTTGGCGCTGCCGCCGATTCGTTCAACAAACACATCCACGGACAGAACTGGCATGGCCCGCCCAATCACGATCATGTCTTGGCGAAGGGGCTGAATCTGCGGCGGCAAAAACTGGTGCTGAAGATCGATTTTATCCATTACGTCGCCGACGACGCACGTAAACAGCTCGCGCTGCACGATCGACAAAAGCTCGTCGTCGGATTTCCATAATTTCGTCTCGCTCATTGTTTTCCGTGCCCTAATCGATTTTCTTGAACCGTAGTCTAGCAATCTCCGTCTATCGAATGGATTGTCCACCCGCTCATTCAAAAAATGGTTCGCCTTTGCGCGTGTAACGACGGGCTACTTCCTCGTTTAATGTGACGCCGAGGCCAGGCTTTTCGGGGACGCGAATGAATCCATCCTGAATAATTGGCTTCGGTAACCCTTCCACTAGATCATTCCAGAACGGAACGTCAGAACTATGGAACTCCAGCGCAAGAAAGTTTGGAATTGCTGCACAGAACTGTGCTGATAAAAGCGTGCCTACCGGACTACTGATGTTGTGTGGGGCAACGGGCATCGTATGTACGTCCGCAAACTGCGCAATGCTCTGGGCGATAGCCAATCCACCGACCTTTTGCAGATCGGGAGTAACGATACTGAGAGCGTGTTTGGCTATGATTTCCTCAAAACCCTCAAACAGGAAGAGATTTTCACCCGTTGCAATCGGCACTCGAACCTTCGCGCTCACTTCCATCAGCGCAGCGACGCTGTCGGGCGGAACGGGATCCTCAAGCCACAACAATCGAAATGCCTCTAACTCGTGCGCCACTCTGATGACGTCGCTGGCACAATACCGCCAGTGACAATCGACCGCGATCTCCGTTTCAACACCAACCGCCTCGCGAACCGCTCCTATTAAATTCACCGCGTGATCGATGGCACGATTACTGAGCGCTCGCGAATACGGATCGGCCGCATATGTGCCCGGAACATCGAGGTCAAATTTCAGCGCTGTGAATCCCTCGGCCTTCTTTTCCAAGGCGCGCTGCTTGTATTTCTCGGGCGTTGACGCTGGCTCATCACTGCCTGCGCCGAAATAATCTTTCGCCACGTGCGTGCCCTCATGCGACAACCACCGAGCGGGGCGGGAACGCAATACCTCGTCCAGGCACTCCAGCGCCTCGCTGCCGTGGCAATCGGCATAAATACGAACTTTGTCCCGAAACTTTCCTCCAAGTAGTCGATGAATGGGCACTCCCAACGATTGGCCTAGCAAGTCCCAGAGCGCCGCCTCAATTCCGCTGATCGCGTTATAAATGATGCCTGCGCTGGAGCCGGCTCCCGAAGTGGCTAGTCGAAGTTTGCGAAAGAGGCGATGAACGTCTCGAGGGTCTTCACCAAGGAGTAGCGACTCGAGCGAGCGCAGAATCGATGTAAGGCCAGGCGCAAAAAAACACTCACCGAGACCGCTGATTCCCTCGTCAGTCTCGATACGCACAAAAGTCCAGTCAAAATTTGCTTCTACGACCGCTGTCTTGAGTCGAGTAATTTTCAACGGCATACGCTCGTGAGCTCTTATAAGCGAGTGCAGGGTAACCACTTTTCAAAATAAATCACTGCGTTCAAGCGAAGTATTTTCGGAGTTAGATTTCTGAGCTGGGCTAGATTAACCCTTTACTGTCCGCATGACAACCATCCATTAACCACCATCCATTAACCACGTTATGCGGCGCGTGGCCTTCTTAGCTGGCCATTTCGCTGTGAACACCACCGACTATTTGTGTCCGAAAAAGCGGAAGCAATTTTCTGGCTGTCCCTTTATTTTTGTTTCAATCGCGAACAGGCTGCCGGCTAAACGATCTCCGCGCGGAGACTCGGCTGATGCGCTGGTCACGTACAGAGTCGTGAGATCGGCGCCCCCGAATGTGCAGGTGGTTATGTTCTGCGCTGGCATTTCTATCACGCGCGAAATTTTTCCGTTCGGTGCAACTCGAACAATGCAATTTCCGAAAAAACGGCAATTCCAGAGGTACCCTTCCGCGTCCACAGTCGAACCATCCGGAACACCAGCGGCAAATCCCTCCAGAAAAGGGCGCTCATTCGATATTTCTCCAATCGAGAAATCATAGTCGTAAACCCAAACCACATTTGCGAGACTGTCCCCAAAATAAAACCGGCGGCGATCGGGGCTCCACGCGAGCGTATTTGATATTCCAACTGATCTTCTCCAGGAACTCACTTTGCGATCAGGGTCTACACGAATGAGAACGCCATCTCGCCCGCCGGCTTCTCTCGAGGATCCATCCGCATTCACATTGTTCCGCATCGAGCCGATCCACAACGAACCCCGGGGATCGCAGCGGGCATCGTTGAATCGCACCTTCGGAAACTGCTCCAACTTCAAAATTGGATCGTGGCGTTTATCCGACGCCGGCTCCCACAAAATCACCTGCGACCCGAGCACTACCACCATCACGCCCTCGCGATCCGTCAATGCCAGCGCGGTCACCGGCTCATCGAACATCCACGTGCGTACCGCATGGTCAGCCACGTTGAGTCGATGAATTAGAAACCGGTTGATGTCCGTCCAGTACACGGCTTTGTGCGCGGCGTGCCACACCGCCCCCTCGCCGCAGACGTCTCCCGTCGGAGCAACGCAAATTGGCTTCCCGATCATTGCATTCCAATCCCAGCAGCATTCGGCGATGACTTGTCCCGACTTGTCCTAGACTCTGCAACTTAAAAAGCGGGAAAGTGCAAAGGGCGCGTAGCGCAGGGCCAAGATGTCGATGGTGCTCAACCATTGTTTGTTTTTTCAAGTCAATGCGTTCCACACAGTTCCACAGTTCTCGACTACGAGTTCTACTTCACTTTACGGACAACACGGACAACTTCGGTGTTTTTGTTTCG
>Ga0207046_10096_pt1 | contig 24480 bp, 21 predicted proteins | sample Alteio_BWMinCont_66_FD_153303 | JGI IMG/M metagenome (GOLD analysis project Ga0207046, IMG submission 153303) | Enriched cells from forest soil in Barre Woods Harvard Forest LTER site, Petersham, Massachusetts, United States -... | ecosystem: Environmental > Terrestrial > Soil > Temperate forest >...
GTTTTTTAACCTCGTTCATTAAACCAACCATTTGGCGGTCATCAATCATCAAAGCACCTTTGTAAGCCATAAATGTTTTGAAAGAAGTAATGCCTTCTTTCTCTACTAAGTCTTTTATTTCTGCTTTGGTGTTATCATTAAAATCGGTTACCGCCATGTGGAAAGAATAATCTCCCAAGGCATTTCCGTTGGAACGACCTTGCCATTCTTTCAACGCATCGTGTAACGATTTACCCTGTGTTTGCAAAATAAAATCAATTACCATAGTAGTGCCGCCAAACAAAGCTGCGCGGGTTCCTGTCTCATAATTATCGCTTGAGTAGGTTCCCATAAAAGGCATATCTAAATGCACATGCGGGTCTATGCCACCAGGTATAACCAATTTGTTTTTAGCATCAATGGTTTGTGTTGCTTTAACATCCAGGTTTTTACCAATGGTGGTGATTTTATCATCTTCAATAAAAATATCAGCAACGTAATCATCTGCTGCTGTAATTATTCTTCCGTTTTTTATTAGTAGCGACATGTTATATGTTTTTAAAATTCAAATAAATTAATCAACTCCAATATCCTCATTCCACAAAGTGGGATTCTTCGCAATAAAATCATTCATCATATCAATGCACTCTTTGCTATTCAAATCAATTACTTCAACACCGTGAGATTGCATGAACTCTTTTGCTCCGGTAAATGTTTTCGATTCGCCCGCGTACACTTTTTTAATTCCAAATTGCACCACAGCACCTGCGCACAAATAACAAGGCATAAGGGTTGAATATAAAACAGTTCCTTTATATGAACCCACACGACCTGCATTACGCAAGCAATCAATTTCGGCATGTGTCATAGGGTCATTATCCTGCACACGTTTGTTATGCCCTCTGCCAACTATTTTTCCATCTTTAACCAACACACTTCCAATAGGAATTCCTTTTTCGCTTAAACCTGTTTTTGCCTCATCAATAGCGGCTTTTAAAAATTCATCCATTTTATTTTTTATTAGTTTTTTGCATTAAAAGATAATAGATAATTCCTGCCACAAAAAATCCTACAAACCATGCGTAATGATATAAGCCCGAAACCCATTGCCAAACCGCATCTTGCGGAATTACTTTTATGGTGGTTAAAAAACCCGGTACGTTTGGTATAATAGCAACTATTAAAGCAATTACTGCGTAAGAGTTTATACCGTTTGAATAAGTATACTCGCCTTGTGCTTCGTACAATTCTCTTACTTGTAGTTTTTGTTTGCGAATAAAATAATAATCAATAATCATAATACCGCCAATGGGGCCTAATAAACTAGAGTAGGCTATAAGCCAGGTAAAAATATATCCATTAGGATCGGCAATTAATTTCCATGGGAAGATTAAGATGCCAATTAACCCAGTTATATAACCACCCGTTTTAAAATTAATTTTTGATGGAGACAGGTTTGCAAAATCATTTGCGGGGCTAACAATATTAGCTGCAATATTAGTTGCCAAAGTTGAAATAGCAACAGCTATCATGGCTATACTAACTATTAATTTGCTCTCAAATTTTCCGGCTAAAACCAAAGGGTCCCAAATGGTTTCTCCATAAATAACAAAGGTTGCTGATGTTACTACAACACCGATGAATGAAAACAAAGTCATTGATGTTGGTAGTGCTACTGTTTGCCCCATAATTTGTGCACGCTGACTTTTTGCATAACGTGTAAAGTCAGGAATATTAAGTGATAGCGTTGCCCAAAAACCTACCATGCCTGTAAGGGCAGGAAAAAAATAATTCCAAAAACTACCTATGTTAGGGAATTTATCTGGCTGTTCAAACTTAGAAGGTTGTGAAAGAATGGGACCTAAACCATGTCCGGCAGAAATTGCCCACAGTAAAAGCGCTAAAGCCGCTATGGGTAAAAAGAAAGCTTTAAACACTAATAATTTTTTAATGCTATCAACCCCTAAGTAAACCACAAACATATTTAGCAACCAAAACAAAAAGAAAGTTACGGCAGGGCCTGTTTGTAAACCAAACGAAGCCGGGAAAATTTGTGGCAAGGTTTCTAAAGTCGGAAACCAAATTTTTAGTATCAGATAAATTGCAAAACCACCTATCCATGTTTGAATGCCAAACCAACCACATGCAACAATGGCACGTAACATAGCGGGTATGTTAGCACCTTTAGTTCCGAAACTGGTACGTGCAAAAACAGGAAACGGAATGCCGTATTTAGCACCCGCATGCCCATTTAAAATCATTGGGATAAGTACAACCGTGTTGCCAATAAAAATAGTAAGAATGGCTTGCCACCAATTCATACCGCCTTCAATAAGTGAACTTGCCAACATATAAGTTGGAATGCACAAACTCATGCTAATCCATAAGGCAGCATAGTTCCACGTACCCCAAGTTCGTTTAGAAAGTGGGATAGGAGCAAGATCTTCGCTGCAAAGCGAAGAATGAGCCAGGTTTTCCGGTATGTCAACTATTTCGGCGTTCATTTTTGGAATTTACTTTTGTTTATTCCATTCTAATTCTGCACTAAACTCTTTAATTAACATTGATTCATAAAGTAATCTAAAATGTTCTTCACCATTAGAATCAGGTAAAATGGAAACTAACATAATTCCAATTTCATACCCGCTTGAACGAGCTAATTTTACTCTTTCTAATTGAGATCCTGTTTGTTCATTACAGCTTATTAAATGTTCTCTTAGGCGCTGTTTAATTCCTAATGATTCTCGCTGACCTATATATTTTAGGCTCCAAACAGTTTCATTAGGTGTCTTTATTAATATTGCATAAATATTAGGGCGTCGATTGGTAAATTCTCCAAGATATTTGTTTATTTCGTTTTCATCTATTGAAAAATCTGTAGAGCTTATTTTCCTTACATTTTCTCTATCAGTAAAATAATTTTTTACTGTATCAAAGTGAGTAGGCGGATTTTCTTGTATTATTAGCATGGGTGTCTTTTTCTAAACTGTAATTACTTACAGTGTTCGTCAGCAATTGAAATAGCTTTTGATATAATATCTAAACCTTCATCCATTTGATCTTTAGTAATAATCAACGGAGGTGCTGTGAAAATCCAGTTCCAACGTACAAAAGTGTACATGCCTAACTCATTTAATTTGGCAGCCACTTTATTCATAATTTCCATTTCGTTAGGTGCAGCATTCCAGGGAGCCATTGGCTCTTTTGTTTTTCTATTTTTTACTAACTCAATACAACCTAATAAACCTGTATTACGGAAATCACCTATGCTTGGGTGTTTATCTTTTAGCTTAGCAACCTGTGCATCTAAATAATGCCCCATGTTAGCTGCGTTTTCAATAAGGTTATCTTCTTCGTAAATTTTAATTACTTCGTTAGCGGCAGCGCAAGCCACAGCGTGAGCAGAATAAGTTAAGCCAATTGGTAAAGGTTTATCGTTAAAGTGTTGTGCAATTTTTTCAGTAACAATCATTCCACCTAATGGAATGTAACCTGCTGTGATGCCTTTTGCCATACATAAAATATCGGGCTCAACACCATGATGGTCTATGCCAAACCATTTGCCGGTTCTTCCAAAACCACTCATTACTTCATCGCAAATGGTTAGGATACCATATTTATCAGCAATGGCTTTTATTTTTTTCCAATAACCAACCGGATATTTTATACAACCCGATGAACCGCTTTCGCCTTCCATTAAAATAGCGGCAACGCTTGATGTGCCTTCGTATTTAATTAAGCGCTCCATATGTGCTGCGGCATGTTCTCCACACTCTTCAGGTGTTGTACTATTCCATGGACAACGATAAAAATAAGGGTTCTCAGCATGAATAATATTTGGTACGCCCTGACTATCATGCGGAATGCCACGTGGGTCGCCACCTGCACATAAAGCTCCATAAGTAGCACCATGATAACTTTGATAAAGCGTAATTATTTTATGACGGCCAGTATATAAGCGTGCTAATTTAATAGCATGCTCAATAGCCTCAGTACCACCATTTGTAAAAAATGTTCTGTTTAAAGTACCCGGAGTTATTTCAGCTAATTTTTTTCCTAATAAACCTCTTGCTTCGGTAGCCATGCCGGGGTTAACATAACTAACCTCGTTCATTTGTTTAACAACAGCTTCGGTAACACGTGGATCGCCATGACCAATGTTTACATTCATTAACTGAGAAGTAAAATCAAGGTAACGTTTTCCACTTCTATCATATATATAAACGCCTTTTGCGTGGTCTATATTTATAGGATTTAAACCACTTTGCTTACTCCACGAGAAGATAGTATGCTCTAAATTATTTTTTAGAATTTCTTCTTTTGTAGATTTTGATAATGTTTTTGTTGTCATATTCTAAGTTTTATAGAGTCATCAGTAATTAAATTAACTCATCCAATTTGTTTTTGCTTCTGCATTCCATTTGGTTGTTGTCTTTTTTAATTTTGTCCAAAAAGCAATTGAACTTTTTCCGGTTAAATCGCCCACACCAAATTTCGAATCATTCCAACCTCCAAAAGAGAATGGCTCACGTGGCACTGGCACACCAATGTTAACGCCAATCATTCCTGCACTTGCACGTTCAATAACATAACGTGCTGCGCCGCCGCTTTGTGTAAATACAGCCGCTGCATTTCCATAAGGGTTTGCATTTTCAATAGCTAAGGCCTCATCAACATCTTTAGCACGCATAATAGAAATTACCGGACCAAAAATTTCTTCACGCGCCACGCTCATATCAGGTGTTACATAATCAATTACGGTTGGCCCTACATAAAAACCGTTTTCTTTTCCTTTAACAACACAGTTTCTGCCATCAACCAATATTTTAGCACCTTGTTTTTCCGCCTCAGTAATATAACGCTCAATGCGTGTTTTTGCTTCTGCTGAAATTACGGCTCCTAAATTTTCTCCCGGAATAACTTTTTTTGCTTCAATACAAATTTGATCTATAATATGGTCTGATGCTCCAACGGCAACCATTGCTGATGCAGCCATACAACGCTGACCCGCACAACCCGACATAGATGCCGTTACGTTAGTAGCAGTCATTAAAGGATGTGCATCAGGTAAAACCAATAAGTGATTTTTTGCACCACCTAAAGTAAGTACACGTTTAAAGCTGGCCGATGCACGTGCATAAACTAATTTAGCCACTTTGGTAGATCCTACAAATGATACGGCTTCAATGCCCGGATGATCACAAATAGCTTCTACAATATCCTTATCACCATTTACAATATTTAAAACGCCATCGGGTAAACCTGCTTCTTTTAATAACTCAACAATTTTAACGCAGCTTAGCGGCACAACTTCCGATGGTTTTAAAATCATGGTGTTGCCTAACGCCAAAGCATTTGGAATAGTCCAGTTTGGCACCATGCTTGGGAAGTTAAAAGGAACGATACATGCCACAACGCCAACCGGATAAAAATCGGTACGGCACTCAACACCTTTACTTACTTCTAAAATTTCGCCACCTACTAATTGTGGTAACGAACATGCAAACTCGGTTAACTCAATACTTTTTTCAACTTCTGCACGAGCCTCGTCCAATGTTTTTCCGTTCTCTTCTTGAACAAGCTTAGAAAGCTCTAACATGTTTTTTTCTAACAATGTTTTGTAGCGGTAAAAAATTTGTACACGTTCTTTAATAGGCACTTTAGACCAAGTTTCAAAAGCTTTATGAGCTACCAAAACAGCTTCGTTTAAATCTTCTTTAGTTGATACAGGTACTTTTGATAGCAGGCTACCATCCAAAGGCGATATCACATCTATATACTTGCTTGCTTTTGACGCAACAAATTTACCACCTACATAATTTTTTACTTCAGCATATTTCATTGTTAATGTTTCCATGTTTTATTTAATTATACGTTTATTAAAGAGAATGCAACACCTTTTTTTAATTCAAAAAACCACCAAATTATTTTTATTGAAATGAGCCCCTTAAAAGGTGTAGGGTGTTATGAGAATTATCATGTTTAATTCTAAAAGACTCATAACAAAAATAGAAATATTTTTTAAATAGATTAGGGGTTATATAAAAATATTTAGGTCTATAGTTTAACACTATAAGCCTAAATTTTTCTTATTGTTAAGGATAGGTTATCTAATTATCTTCTTCTGCTGTTTCCCTTTTTTCCTTTGCCGCCTCTATGTTCTTTCTTTTCTCTTTTATTCGGGTTTCTTGTTTCTCCTTTTTCTATACGGTTGTGTTGAGATTCATTTTTTTCAATCGTATCTACCAATACAAAATCAAGTTGTTTCTTAATCATGTCGGCATTTTTTATCTCAATCAAAACCTTATCGCCAAGGGCAAACACCTTTTTGGTTTTGCGCCCAACGTAGCAATAATTATCTTCATCGTAGGTGTAAAAATCATCCTTCATATCGCGGGCACGTATAAGCCCTTCGCATTTGTTTTCAATAATTTCGGCATATAAGCCCCACTCGGTAACACCCGAAATCATAGCTTCAAAAATATGCCCAACTTTATCTTTTAAGAACTCAACTTGTTTGTACTTAATTGAAGCACGTTCAGCCTCCGCAGCAACTTTTTCACGAGCTGATGAGTGTTTGCTGTAAGCTTCTAATTCTTCGGCATTGCTATATGTACTATGATTAAGATACGCTTCCAATAAACGATGTACCATCATATCGGGATAGCGACGGATAGGGGAGGTAAAATGTGTGTAAAAATCAAAACCTAAACCATAGTGCCCAATATTTTCAATAGTATAAATTGCTTTTGGCATAGAACGGATGGCTAAAATTTCAATAGTACCCGCCTCAGGTTTTCCTTTTACATCAACCAATAATTTATTGATAGATTGGGTAGTAGTTTTTTTACTTTGGATGTTTAAAGCATAACCAAACTTGTGTACAAAGTTATTTAAATCGGTTAGTTTATCGCTTGCAGGTGCATCGTGCACACGGTAGACAACCGCTGGTCCTTTAGCATTTTTTTGAGGATTTTTGTCGTTCTTTTTAGGAAGTGCCTTACTTAAAACAGTTGCTACTTGTCGGTTGGCAAGCAGCATAAAATCTTCAATTAGTTTATTAGAGTCTTTTTGTACTTTGAAATAAACTCCGGTTGGTGTACCATCTTTATCTAAATTAAATTTTACTTCTTCTTTATCAAAAAAGATAGAGCCATCTTTAGTGCGCTCTGCACGTAATTTTTTGGCCAATCTGTCTAAAGTTAAAATCTCATCTTGATAATCGCCTTTACCGGTTTCAATAATTTCTTGTACTTCTTCGTAAGCAAACCTGCGGTCAGAAAAAATGATTGTTTTACCAAACCATTCTTTTACCACATTGGCATGCTCGTCCATTTCAAATACAGCCGAAAAACAAAGTTTTTCTTCGTCAGGACGTAAGGAGCAAACAAAGTTACTCAACACCTCAGGCAACATCGGTATAACCCTATCAACTAAATAAACTGATGTGGCACGAGCTAAACCTTCTTCATCGATTATATCGTGTGGTTTTACATAATGTGTTACATCAGCAATGTGCACACCAACTTCAATGTTTCCGTTCTCTAATTTTTTAAACGATAAGGCATCATCAAAATCTTTTGCATCGTGCGGGTCAATGGTAAAGGTGGTAACCTTTCTAAAATCTCTGCGTTTACTAATTTCTTCTTCTGTAATTTTAGTTGGAATGCCTTTGGCAGCCGCTTCAATTTCATCCGGAAAATGATCCGGCAAGCCGTACTCAGCCATAATAGCATGCATTTCGGTTGTGTGCGCACCAGGGTAACCTAATATTTCTGTAATCTCACCAATGGGGTTTGTTTCAGCCGGGTTCCAGCTAACTAGTTTTAGTAAAACCTTTTGCCCGTTTTTAACTCCTTTAGTTTTACTTAAGGGTATAAAAAAGTCTATATGCAGTTTGTTACTATCAGGTACTACAAAGCAATTTTTGGCTGTTACTTGCGCTATACCCACAAAATCGGTACGCTTACGCTGTATTACCTGAGCAACCACACCTTCGCGCTGACGCTTATCAAAAGTTGGGTTTAATAAAACTTTAACTGTATCGCCATGCAAGGCATCTTTTGTTTTTCCTTTTGGGATAAAAATATCTTTCTCAGTAGGCGAAGTAACCACATAAGCTCCTCCTGTAGAAACAAAATCAATGATGCCGTTAACATACGCTTCGCTCGATTTGTACTGGAATTTGCCCGGTTCTTTTTCAGCTACTAAATCTTTTATTAAGAGATTCTCTAAAGCCTCAATAACAAATAACCTGTCTGATTCTTCTGTAATTTCTAACATCGACGAAATTTGTCGGTAGTTAAGCAATTTGGTATCGTTATGTTTTAAAACATCCAGCACTTCGTTAGTCATGTCCGGACGTTGTTGTTTTCCTTTTTTCTTTGCCATATATAATTTCTTTAATTCTTAACTCGTAATTCTTCTATCACTTTTTCTACCGCTTTCGGGAAATAAAAGTACTCTAATTCATGTATCTTTTCTGCTAATGTTTCGGGTGTTTCGTTTTCATCAACCTTGCACATAGCTTGTAATATTGTTACCCCTTTGTCATACTCTTCATTTACATAATGAGCCGTAATACCGCTTTCTTTTTCTTTTGCACCAATAACTGCTTTATGCACATAATGCCCATACATGCCTTTGCCACCATGTTTTGGTAATAGGGCAGGGTGTATGTTAATTATGCGATTAGGAAAAGCTTGTATCAATTTCTCCGGTATTTTTAACAAAAAACCAGCCAACACAATTAGGTCTACTTTTTCAGTTTGTAAAAAATCAATAATTTGCTCGGTATAATTTGTAAGGGCCTGTTTTGAAATTATTTGGATATTTTTTTTATGGACTTCGGCACGTTTAACAACACCTGCTTCGGCGTTATTAGTTACTACTAATTTTATTTTAACTTCTTTACTTGTCGAAAAATAGTTTATTAAATTTTCTGCGTTGGTACCACTACCCGAAGCAAAAAGCGCTACATTAATCATGCTCCTAAATTAATTTATAAAACGCTATAAAACCTGTAAGTTTTGTTTACTTTTGAACACTTTTTATGATGCAAAATTTACTCTATATAATCTGGAATGTAAACCCTGAAATGTTTACTATACCTGGAATTAATTGGCCTGTGCGTTGGTACGGATTATTGTTTGCCTGCGCTTTTTTATGTAGCCAATATGTGGTTGGATATATTTTTAAAACCGAACAACGACCTGCAAAATATTTAGATATTATAACCATTTACATTATTGCCGGAACGGTTATTGGAGCACGCTTAGGTCACTGCCTGTTTTATTCGCCTGAATATTATTTATTTCACCCTTTGGATATTTTAAAAATTTGGGAAGGTGGTCTTGCCAGTCATGGTGCAGCTATTGGTATTATTACAGCCATGTTACTTTATTGTCGTAAAACGGGCGAAGGTGTTTGGTGGTTGTTTGATAGAATAGTTATTGTAGTGCCTATGTCGGGTATGTTTATTCGTATAGGTAATTTAATGAACTCTGAAATTGTGGGTAAACCAACTACTTTGCCTTGGGGCTTTAAATTTTTACGTTGTGATGAAGATGCTGCAATGGCGCAGTTTCATAGTATAGATATGATTCCTGCACGTCATCCATCTCAATTATATGAGGCTATTTATTGTGTGTTTTTAACCTTGTTAATGTTCTATCTATGGAAATATAAACGCAATATATTGCCACAAGGTTTTATGTTTGGTTTATTCTGCGTATTACTTTTTACCTCTCGTTTTTTTATGGAGTTTTTAAAAGAAACTCAGGTTGATTGGGAGAAAGGACTTGCCTTTGATATGGGACAATGGCTTAGTGTGCCTTTTGTTTTAGGCGGTTTATTTATTATGATTTACTCCTACAAAAAGAAGAAACGTAGTTTAGAATAAACTCCTTTAAAAAGGATAACCTATACCAAAGTTTAGGTTAAATAGGTGATTAAATTTATATTTACCAAATACAAGTCTTTCTCCCTCAGGTTTTGAGGGATCAATAGTTTGATAAGCACCATCAATTCTTAATATAAAAAAGCTAAAATCTGCTCGTAATCCTATTCCAGTACCAACGGCAAATTCTTTATAAAAACGATTAAGGGCAAAATCTGCATTCGGTCTAAGCGGGTCTTTTTGTCTTAGCCATATATTTCCGGCATCAATAAAATAAGCTCCATTAAGCCATTTATAAATCTTAAATCTATACTCAAAATTCATTTCTATTTGTATGTCGCCGATTTTATCGTTATATGGATCTAAAGAGCCTGCGTTATAACTACCCGGCCCTAAACTTCTTGCCTGCCATGCCCTTATATCATTGGGGCCACCACCATAAAAACTTTTTTCGTAAGGCAAAGCATTTAAGTTTTTCATGGCATAGCCCATACCACCGCTAATTCTATAAACAAAACGTCCTAATTTCCTTACCGATTTATATACCCTATAATCTAAATCAAATCGTAAAAATTGGGCAAAGGGCACATTTAAAATAGTGTACTGACCTAATGCGTTTTTAGGTTGGTCGGTAACATTATATAATCCACGTAAAATATTTCCTGATGATTCTAAATCTGCCTTAAAATAAGAGAATGTTCTATATTGACTTGCTTGTGTGTTTGTTTGATTGTTATAAACAAAAGTGTATCGGGATACGGTAGTCATGTGACTTTTAAAACTTGTGCTTAAAAACAGGTTATTATCATGTTGTAATTGATCTGCAAATCCTTGACTTAAATAAGCTTTAATTAAGTTAACCTCAAGAGGAACAACATTATGTTTTATATATTTTCTGCCATTAAATTGCACGCCATAACTTAAGCTTGTTAAACCACGTGAGTACAAACTATTTTGCTGAAAGTTAAATGAGGTAGATAAAATAGTTTGTGGGGCCGCATTTTTATAGAATTTAATAAGCGTAAACGGAAATAACGGTTTTGGGAAATTTAAATTTAATTCCGGACCAAATTGTACCGTATTAAATCCTTTAAAAAAGGTCGTATTTATATTAGAGCTATTGTTATCTGCCTCAAAGTTTTTTTGCGCAATTAAGCCCCCCTTTAACTTTATTTGAAGTAACTCAGAACCTTTAAAAATATTTCTGTTTTGATACACTATACTCGCCTCAACCCCTAAGTTACCAGATGTATTAGTACCATCTGTTTCAATAGCAAAGTTTTGCTTATAAGCGGGTGCCATTAAAACATAGCTATTTATATAATCACTTTTTTTATCGTCTTGCTTAAAATTTATGGTTACACTTTTAAATGCTTTCATAGATGATAAACGCGAGTATGTTTCATCAACTCTATCGTTATTAAATAACTCGCCTTTGTAAAAAAAAATTTTACTATCTATGTCTTTTTTTCTGAACAACAATTTTTTGTTATATAAGAACGTAGCATCATTATAAACAGCCGTATCGGTATATTGCTTGTTTCTATTAAAAATATCGTAATCAGTTATAATATAAATATTATTAATATGATACCGCACATGGTTTGTATATACTAAAGTATCTGCATTGTCTTCCGGATGATAAGCGAATTTTTTTACGTTAACTTCTACATTTACTCGGTTTCCTTCTAAATTAGTATCAATTAATAAAACAATAAATTCAGGTCCGAATTTATAATAACCATCATTCCGTTGTTGTTTCGAAATCCTATCCCGCTCTTTGGTTAACACATCTGCATCATAACGCATTCCTCTTTTAATAAGACTATTTATGGTGTCTTGTAAAATAAAGTACTCAAGTGTGGGGTCTTCTATTTTATATTGTATATCGTTTATTTGGTAGGGAATACCCGCCTTTAATTTATAGTAAACGCTAGCTTTTTTATTTTTTTTATTAATAACAACGCTATCTTTAACTGTTGCATTAAAATATCCTTTGGTAAAAAGAAATTTCTTTATTTGTACTTCGCTTAATTTTATTTGCGAAGAATCTAAAATGGCAGGAGGCTCTCCATTTTGTACCCAGGTTTCTCGCCAGGTTAACGATGTTTTATCTTTTAATTTAAGCGCTTTTGGTTTTTTACCTTTAGCCTCTCTTTTTTTGTTCTTAATGTTGTTTTTTACTATTCGTTTGGCATTTATATCATCATATTTTTTATCTCGGGCAATTTTAGCGCTTTGCATTTTAGTTTTGTCAACACTGTTATATAGCCATAAATAGTAAGGAAACCACTTAATGCCCAGGGCATTTATATTCACCAAATAACGATTAGATTGTTGCCTTAAAAAAGGCTTAATATCATCTGTAGAAACTTCAGTTTTATTATTTGTTATTATATTTTCATCTAATAAATACTCTCCCGCACCAAGTTTATGAGTTGTTTTACACGAAAAAAGTAAAAAAGTAAGGCACACAGTACTTATTAGTAATGCCCGTTTTTTCGTTATTTTGTACCCGATTCTCACTTTTGTGCGAAATTAAGGGCAAACAGGTTATGATTAGCAAAAATCAAATTAAAAATATAAATGCAGTGCATCAAAAAAAGTTTAGAAAAGAACTTAGTTTGTTTATTGCCGAAGGACCAAAAGTAGTTGACGAGTTTTTGCATTCAGACCTAAAAGTAGCAGAAATTTATGGGCTCGAAAGCTGGATAACTAGAAATCTTTTGCTATTAAAGAAAATAAATTGCCCGTATTTTATTGTTACTGAAGCCGAATTGACTCGTATCAGTGCTTTACAAACACCTAACGAGGTGTTGGCTGTTTTTAAACAACCGATTTATACTGAAAAAGAAATTAATGCAAAGGCAGACTTGTTTTTATATTTAGATGGTGTTGCCGACCCAGGAAATATGGGTACCATCATTCGTATGGCAGATTGGTTTGGTATAAATCAAATTTTTTGCTCAGATACCTGTGTTGATGTCTTTAGCCCTAAAGTAGTGCAAAGTACCATGGGTTCTTTAGCAAGAGTAAATCCGTTAACGATGGATTTAAGCGAAATTTGTAGTTTATTAAATGTAAAGGATATATATGGGGCTATGCTTGGCGGCGAAAACCTTTATACCACCAATTTGCCAAAAAAATGCATGCTGGTTATTGGTAGCGAATCGCATGGTATAAGTGTAAATAACACTAAATTACTTGGCAAGCAAATTAGTATTCCGCAGGCAAAAGGGGGTAAAACAGAGTCTTTAAACGCGGCTGTCGCCACCTCTATAATTCTTTCCGAATTTTTCAGGCAGCAAAATTTTTAACTAATAAAACTGTAATTTTGCCGATATGGCTAAAAAAGGAAGGTTAAGGGCTAACGAATCAGACGATTTACCAAAAGCAAAATTATCTATTCAAAATATAAAGAAGTCGCTTCGGCTTTTTAATTTTGTTGGTAAACATAAATGGAAGTTTTTTTTAGGCTTGTTTTTTTTAGCAGGAACAGTTTTTACCGCTTTGGTGTTTCCCAGACTAATAGGTAACCTAATGGGTTTAGTTGGAAACAGCGGGCAAAACATTACTAAAGATTTTAAATTAGATACTGCTTACGATATAGGCATAAAACTTCTTGTTTTATTTGCCTTTCAGGCTATTTTCTCTTTTTTTAGAGTGGTAACCTTTACCAGTTTTACCGAACACATGCTGGCATCTATACGCAAGGCGGCTTATGAAAAATTAATTCAGATGCCTATGAGTTTTTTTTCAGAAAGGCAGGTAGCTGAGTTAAATTCTCGCATGGCGTCTGATATTGTTCAAATATCAGAAACCTTTGCAACAAGCATTGCCGAGTTTTTACGTCAGTTTATTATTATTATAGGTGGCACCGTTATTATTTGCATGATGAGTTGGAAAATGGCCTTGGTTATGCTTTCTATCATCCCTGTTATTGCAGTTTTTACACTTTTCTTTGCCCGATACATTCGTAAATTATCTAAACTTGTACAGGATAAAATTGCTGATGCCAATGTTATTACAGGCGAAGGTTTACAAGGCATTTCAAACGTAAAAACCTTTACAAACGAAAACTTTGAAATACAACGTTACAATAGTGTAACCCAACAAATACTTCAATTAGCTATAAAAGGTGGTGTTGCGCGTGGGGCATTTTTTTCGTTTGTAATTTTTTGCCTTTTCGGCGCTATTATATTTATTGTTTATATAGGCATTACTATGACACTAAAAGGTGAATTACCTGCCTCGCAAATGATGTCGTTTTTGTTTTATACCGTTTTTGTGGCTGCGTCTATTGGAGGAATTGCTGAACAAGTAGCCTCTATACAACGTGCCATAGGAGCTACTGAAAGAGTAATGGATATTATAGATGGTAACGTAGAAAAGATAAATCTTACACATAAAAACACAGAGAGATTTGTTGGCAATATTTCGTTTGATAATGTACAGTTTTTCTATCCTTCTCGCCCCGATTTTACAGTATTAAAAGGTGTAAGTTTTAAAGTTAATAGTGGCGAAATGCTCGCCCTTGTTGGTCCAAGTGGTTCGGGTAAATCAACCATTGCATCTTTATTATTACGATTTTATGAATTACATAGCGGTAAAATATCCATTGATGGAAAAGATATTTCATCTTATGATTTAACCGAATATCGTGATAATTTAGCCATTGTACCACAAGATGTTTTATTGTTTGGAGGTACTATAAAAGAAAACATTGCTTACGGTAAACTTAATGCTACGGAGACTGAAATTATAGAAGCTGCACGTCAAGCTAATGCGTATGATTTTATAGAAAGTTTCCCTGATAAATTTGAGACCAAAGTGGGGGAGAGGGGCATTCAACTTTCTGGAGGTCAGCGCCAACGTATAGCCATTGCGCGTGCTATTTTAAAAAATCCATCTATATTAATTTTAGATGAAGCAACCAGTTCGTTAGATAGTGAGAGTGAACGCCTTGTACAAGAAGCATTAGATAAATTAATGCAGGGTCGTACTAGTATTGTTATAGCCCATCGTTTATCTACCATTAGAAATGCGGACAAAATTATTGTGTTAGAAAATGGTTTGGTAAGAGAAAGCGGCACACACGCAGAACTGAGTGCTGTAACAGATGGACTTTACAGAAGTTTATCGCGCCTGCAATTTGATACGGTTAGTTAAAAAAAATCCCATGAAGATTAAAGCAATTATAACAGGCACAACCGGAATGGTAGGCGAAGGTGTGCTAATTGAATGTTTAGCGCACCCTGATGTTGAACAGGTTTTGGTTATAAATCGTAAACCCTGCGGTGTAACCCATCCAAAATTGCAAGAAGTTTTGCATGCTGATTTTTTTAATTTATCTGCAATCGAAAATAAATTGCAAGGGTATAATGCCTGTTTTTTTTGCATGGGAGTTTCTTCTGTGGGCATGAAAGAGGATGAGTACACTAAATTAACCTACACACTTACCATGCATGTAGCTACAACCTTATTGCGCTTAAATAATGATATGACTTTCTGCTATGTTTCTGGTGCTGCTACAGATAGTACAGAAAAAGGTAAAAGTATGTGGGCGCGTGTAAAAGGTAAAACCGAAAACGATTTAATGAAACTGCCTTTTAAAAAGGCTTATATGTTCCGCCCGGGTTATATGCATCCAACACCTGGTGCAAAAAACACGTTAAAATATTATAAGTACGTGACTTGGATGTATCCAATTTTGCGTGGCCTTTTCCCTAAAACAGCTTCCACTTTAAAAGAGCTTGGTTTAGCTATGATTAATTCGGCAACAAAAGGCTATCCTAAAAATATATTGGAAGTAAAGGATATAGTTGACTTAGCGTCAAAATAGCTTTTATACTAAATCAAACAAGTTGTTAACGCCCGGATAACGCCCAGTAGTAAATCCCTCAGCGTATCGTGTGCCAATGGCTCTGCCCCATAAACTCATTTTAGCAAATAAAGCTTCTAAAAACTCAGGGCTTGATATTGGGGTTTGTGGCTCTTTAGAATTTGGGTCGTAAAACTGAGATGAAAACGCCATAATAGCCTCTCGCTTTTTATCTGTAAAATCAGTAACATCAACCACAAAATCAGGGTGGATATAATTATCCTGTATATAATGGTAAACAGCTTTTGGTCGCCATGCTGCTTGCTGGGTATCTATCTTAACCAAGCCCGAATAAAAGCAGGCATCTGCTACTAATTTAGCTGCCCTGCCATGGTCGGGGTGCCTGTCAGATACTGCATTGCATAAAATTATCTGAGGTTTATACTCTCTAATAACTTTAATAATTTCTACAATATGTGGTTGTGTGTTTTCAAAAAAACAATCGGCAAAATGTAGTTGTTTACGGAATGATGCACCTAGTATTTTAGCCGATTTCATGGCTTCCTGCGTGCGCAATTCTGCATTACCACGCGTGCCCATTTCGCCTAAGGTTAAATCTAATAAACCTACTGTTTTGCCAAGTGCATTGTGTTTTAAAAGTGTACCGGCACAACTAAGCTCAACATCATCGGGGTGAACCCCAATAGCTAAAATATCTACTTGCATAAGAGATTATTTCCCTTCAATCCACTTAATAATATCGGCATCATTTGGTTTAACCATAGAACCAACATGCTTTACCAAATGTCCATTTTCATCAATAAGATATTTATTAAAATTCCAGCTTACTTTTGAGTCTTCTACGCCGTTTAAGTTTTTATCTTTTAACCATGTGTAAACAGGGCTATCTTTAATAGTTATCTTTTCCATAATAGGGAAAGTAACTCCATAGTTTTTAGTGCAAAATTCTCTTATATCAGCACTTGTACCGGGCTCCTGACTCGCAAAATCGTTGCAAGGAAAACCTATAATGGTAAAGTTTTTGTCCTTATATTTTTCATAAACTTCTTCTAATTCTTTGTACTGAGGTGTAAAACCACATTTACTGGCTGTATTTACAACCATAATTTTTTTGCCTTTTAAGCTGGCAAAATCAAAATCTTGCCCTTCAAGGGTTTTTACTTTAAACTGGTGGATAGACTTTGAGTCTGTTCCTATAAATGCGCTCATGGCTAACATTGTTATGGCTAATATTGTTTTCATGAGGTGAAATTAATCAATAAATTGGTTTCAAAAGCGTTAAATCTTTAGCTATTTTTGTACTCTATTTGAACACTTCTAATATCATAGCTTTATTACGAAAAGAATTCCTTTTAGAATTCAGGCAAAAAACCTCTTTAGCCAGTATTTTGCTGTATGTATTAAGTATTGTATTTATCAGTTTTCTTAGCTTTAAAAATGGCATAAAACCCGATGTATGGGGTGCCTTGTTTTGGATAGTGCTATTTTTTGCTGCCATTAATGCAGCTTCAAAAAGCTTTTTTACCGAAAGTAAAGCCCGAGGCATTTATAATTATACCCTTTACCATCCAACCGAATTTGTGGTTGCTAAAATAATTTACAATATTCTGTTACTTTGGGTAGTTTCTATTTGTAGTGTTTTCTGTTTTAGTTGGCTTATAAACTATCCTGTACAAGACTCGCTATTATTTTTATTCACTTTGTTAATTGGCAGTACTGCTTTGGCGGGTGCTTTAACACTTATGAGTTGTATTGCATCAAAAACTGGCAATAGTTATTCGGTTATGAGTTTGTTAAGCATGCCGGTTTGTATACCGGTTATGTTAATGTCTCTGCGTTTAACTAGAAACGCTATTGATGGGTTGGAGTGGTCGGTTAGCTATAACTTTTTAGGTGGATTATTTTTAATTGACGTGATAATTATCACTTTGTCGCTTTTTTTATTTAGGTATCTTTGGAAAGAATAATTTGATGAAAAATTGGTGGTGGAAAATAGCTGCAATTGCCTTAGTGTTATACTCTATAACCATGGGCTTTATGGGCAATGTACCTCATTTAAATATTTTAAATGAAACCATTCGTAACCTGTATTTTCATGTGCCATTGTGGTTTGCCATGTTGGTACAAATGGGTATATCGTGGTTTTTTGCTTTACGTTATTTAAACGGATACAATATTAAGTATGACATATTATCGTCTCGTGCGGCTTATGTAGGTGGTATGTTTGCCTTACCGGGGCTTATAACAGGTTCTATTTGGGCAACTTATACTTGGGGTAAACCTTGGGTAGCCGAAGACCCAAAACTACAAGGTGTTATGGCAGCTATGCTTGTTTATTTTGTTTATTATTTGTTGCGTGCTTTAATTCCAGATGCACAAACCAAAGCCCGTATATCAGCTGTGTACAATATTTTTGCTTTTATTATGACCTTTGTTTTTATAATGATTTATCCTCGTTTAGCTCCAAGTTCGTTGCACCCGGGTAACGGCGGTAACCCGGCTTTTGGTAAATATGATATGGATAATGATATGCGTATGGTTTTTTATCCGGCGTGTTTAGGCTGGATTTTAATGAGTGTTTGGTTACTAAACGTATTAAATAGAATGAAAAAACTACAATACAATTTAGATAATGATGAAAAAATTAATTAGCCTGACATTTTTGCTGATGCTTACCGCAACTACATTTGCTCAAAACAATGAGCCACAAATGGCTGATACAATGCGTAGCGATGGTAAAATTTACGTAGTAGTACTTGTGCTATCAGTTGTATTTGCATGTTTGGCAACGTATTTGATCATTATCGATAGAAAATTGAAAAAATTGGAAGATACTTTTGATAAAAAATTAAACTAATGAGAAAAGATCATATAATTATTATTGTTGTTGTTGCTGTTGCTATTGGAGCAATAATTGCGCTACTTCTTCCCGGTGGCAGCACATATGCTGACTTCAAACAAGCTGCTAACAACCCAGATACCGAATTTCACGTAGTAGGTAAACGTGATAAAGATAAACCAACAGAATATAATCCGGCGGTTAACACAGATGAGTTTACATTTTATTTAGTAGATAATAATGGCGAGGAACGTAAAGTGGTGTTACATAAAAACAAACCACAGGATTTTGAACGTGCCGAACAAATTGTACTTATTGGTAAAATGCAGGGGGCAGAATTTCATGCAAAAGATATTTTGATGAAATGCCCATCAAAATATAATAACGAAAAACCTGAAGCTACTGCCGAGAAAAAGGGGTAGTTGATTTTAACGTAAACCTGCGTTTATATCAACTAAAGCTTTAGACCCCGGACAAAGTTCTTTCTTTTTAAGCGAATTTAAAGCTCTATCACTTGTGTTTAGTAGTTTATGAAGCTCTGTTGTTTCAGGATTCATATATAAAAGTCCGGTAAGTATTTCGTGTTTTTGCTTAGCATGCTGTATAGCATTCATAGCCGAAATTTTATCTAATGGATCCCAATCTTTTGCAAGCTTATGTAACTCGATGGAAGAACCATCATGCATTTTTACAGTCTTTAAACTTCCCTCTTCATAACTGGTTATAATTTCAGTCATCTCAGGTACAAAATCAATAGTAGCAGTTGCCTCTACATGCTCGCGTACATAATCATATGATTTTGTTGACCCCACATTATTATTAAACGTAACACAAGGAGATATTACATTTATAAATGCAAAGCCAGGATGCTTAATAGCAGCTTTAATTAACGGAATTAATTGGTCTTTATCTCCTGAAAAACTTTGTGCTACAAAAGTTGCACCCAATTCTATTGCTAGGCTTGACAAATCAATGCCTTCAAATAAATTTACATGACCTGTTTTATTTTTAGAACCTTCATCTGCTGTGGCAGAATCTTGCCCTTTTGTTAAACCATAACAACCATTGTTCATCACAATGTAAATCATATTCAGGTTACGACGTATAACGTGCACAAACTGCCCCATACCAATTGAGGCAGTATCTCCATCGCCACTTACACCAAAATAAATTAAATCTTTATTGGCTAAGTTTGCTCCGGTTGCAACTGATGGCATACGACCATGAACAGAGTTAAAACCATGCGAATTGCTTAAAAAATAAGCAGGTGTTTTTGAAGAACAACCAATGCCCGAAAGTTTTGCTAAACGATGCGGCTCAATATTCATTTCAAAGCATGTTTGTACAACTGCTGCACTAATAGAATCATGCCCGCAACCAGCACATAAAGTTGAAAGTGCCCCTTCGTAGTAATCTACAGAGTATCCTAATTTATTTTTTGGAAGTTCCGGATGGCGAAATTTTGGTTTTACGTAAGTCATATGCTAGTTTGCTTTTACGGTTGATGTTGAAAGTGATAAACTTTTTTTAATTTGATTCAGGATGTTGTCGGCAGTAATGGGCATGCCATCATAATTTAAAACAGAAATAAGCTTTTGAGGGTTTGCCTGCAATTCTATCATCAATAATGATTTTAATTGCCCGTCACGGTTTTGTTCAATAACAAAAACCTTTTCGTGCTGGTCAATAAAATCTACTACAGTTTTATTAAAAGGGAAAGATTTTAAACGCAGAGCATCAACAAAAATTCCTTCTTCTTTTAAAATATCCATTGCCTCTTCAGACGAGTAGGTAGATGTACCAAAGAAAATAAGTCCGTTTTTATGTTTGTTTTTATCCTGATAAAGATGTGGTGCAGGCACTATATTTTGAGCCGTGTGCCATTTTTTTATTAGTCTATCCATGTTGCGTTGATAAGCGCCGCTATCTTCTGTATAAACAGCATACTCATCACGCGATGTACCACGTGTAAAATAAGAACCTTTAGTTGGGTGTGTGCCTGGCAATGTACGATACGGAATGCCATCACCATCAACATCTAAGTATCGGCCAAATTTCGCAATTTTTTCTAATGCTTCAGCATCCAACACTTTTCCTCTTTTATACTCACGTTTATCATCCCATACAAGTGGCGGACAAACATGGTCGTTCATTCCCAAATCTAAATCTGTCATCATTATAACAGGTGTTTGTAATTGCTCAGCCAAATCAAAAGCTTCGGCTGTCATTTCAAAACACTCTTTAGGAGTAGAAGGAAATAATAAAACATGTTTAGTATCTCCATGTGAAGCATAAGCTGCTTCCATAATATCTGATTGCTGCGTACGTGTTGGCATTCCGGTTGACGGACCGGTACGTTGTACATCAATTAATACTGTTGGAATTTCAGCAAAATAAGCAAGTCCTAAAAATTCGTTCATTAATGAAACGCCTGGTCCGCTTGTTGCTGTAAAGGAGCGAGCCCCATTCCAGTTAGCACCAATAACCATTCCTATAGCTGCTAATTCATCTTCTGCTTGTACAATGGCAAAATTGTTTTTGCCTGTTTTTTCATCTACACGCATTTCTGCGGCATACTCACTAAATGCTTCTACCACCGATGTTGATGGGGTGATTGGATACCATGCGGCTACCGTAGCGCCAGCATAAACGGCACCAAGTCCGCAGGCTGCGTTGCCTTCCATCATAATCCAGTCTTTTAATAAATCTCTTTTCTCAACTCTAAAGTTTAAAGGATAGCTAAAGTTTTTATGTACAAAATCTACACCTAATTGTAATGCTTTAATGTTTGGAGCAATTAATTTCTCTTTTCCCTTAAACTGATCTGCCAATAAACCTTCAATGGCACTAAACTCAATATCAAGTAAGGCAGTAAGCGCACCTACGTATATAATGTTTTTAAATAATTGTCTTTGACGAGGGTCGGTAAATGCATCATTACTCATTTGCATTAATGGAATAGGGAGGTAGTTTATATCCGGACGGATATATTCAGGGTGTAATTTTTTAGAACTATCGTACATAAAATATCCACCTGGTCTTACCGAGGCTACATCTTTTGCAAAACTTTGCGGATTTACAGCAACCATTAAATCAATGCCTTCTCTGCGACCTAAATATCCTTTTTCGTTAACACGCACTTCATACCAGGTCGGTAAACCTTGTATGTTCGACGGGAAAATATTTTTTGGTGTTACAAAAACACCCATTCTAAAAATGGCTTTTGTAAATAAGTAGTTGGCACTGGCAGAACCTGTTCCGTTTACGTTAGCAAATCGTACTACAAAATCGTTTACTATAACTTTATTTTTTTCTATTGCTGACATGCTTTAACTGCTTTAGTTACATTATAAAAGAATTTATCCATATCCCAAGCCGAAGTTGGGCAACGCTCGGCACATAAACCACAATGCAGGCAAACGTTTTCATCTTTAACCATTACACGTTTGGTAGGTAACACATCTGACACATATAAATCTTGTGTTAAATTAGTTGCAGGTACTTTTAAACGAGAGCGTAAATCACTTTCGTCACCATTCTCGGTAAATGTGATACAAGCGGTAGGACAGATGTCAACACAGGCATCACACTCAATACATTTATCTTTTGCAAAAACAGTTTGCACATCGCAGTTTAAACAACGTTGTGCTTCTTTATATCCCGCTAATGGGTCGAAACCAAGCTCAACTTCTTTTTTACGATTGGTAAGCGTTAATTTTTTATCGGCCTGAGGAACTATGTAACGCACATCGGTTGTTACTTCACTTTCGTACATCCACTCATGTATGCCCATTTTTTGGCTTACTAAGTTTACATAGGGTGCAGGGCGATCATTTACAATATCCTTCTCCATACACTGTAAGTGAATAGAAATAGCAGCCTGGTGCCCATGAGCTACAGCTGTAATTACATTTTTAGGTCCCCATGCAGCATCACCGCCAAAAAATATTTTTTTGTGAGACGAGGCAAATGTTTTTTCATTTACTACGGGCATCTCCCATTTGTCAAAATCAATTCCTAAATCACGTTCTATCCAAGGGTAACTATTCTCTTGTCCAATAGCACAAAGCACATCATCTGCTTCAAAAAAGACATCTTCACCACCAATAGGAACTAATTTTCTTTTTCCATTTTCAATAACGGCTTTTACTTTTTCAAAGGTCATTCCTTTTAATTTTCCATTCTCAACCACAAAATATTTTGGAACGTGGTTGTCAATAATAGGAATATCCTCATGCATGGCATCTTCTTTTTCCCAAGGCGATGCTTTCATTTCAGCAAAAGGGCTACGTACTATAACTTTTACATTTTCACCACCTAAGCGGCGCGATGTACGGCAGCAATCCATAGCAGTGTTACCACCACCTAATACAATAACGTTTTTACCAATTTTACTAGTGTGCTCAAAAGCAACACTGGCCAACCAGTTAATGCCAATATGAATGTTTGCTGCAGCTTCTTTACGACCCGGTAAATCAGCTAAATCTCTTCCTTTTGGCGCACCTGTTCCCACAAAAATGGCATCGTAATCTTTAGCAAGAATTTCCTTCATGCTGGTTACGTAATGATTAAAATGGGTGTGTATGCCTAAATCTAAAATGTAATTTACTTCTTCATCAAGCACAGTCTCCGGTAAACGGAAAGATGGAATTTGACTGCGCATAAAACCGCCGCCTTTTTTTTGCTCATCATATAAATGCAATTCATAACCAAGCTGAACTAAATCTCTTGCCACAGTTAATGAAGCAGGGCCAGCGCCTAGCAAAGCTACTTTTTTACCATTTGGTTTAAAAGGGCCTTTAGGCATTAAGTCTTTTACATTGCCTTTGTTATCGGCTGCTACGCGTTTTAAACGACAGATAGCAACAGGCTCTTCTTCCACACGTCCACGACGGCAAGCAGGCTCGCAAGGTCTATCGCAAGTACGACCAAGTACCCCCGGAAAAACGTTAGAATCCCAGTTAATCATGTAAGCTTCATCATACTTACCATCGGCAATTAGCCTTATATATTCTGGTACTGGTGTATGCGCTGGGCATGCATGCTGACAATCGACCACTTTATGGAAGTACTCCGGGTCTTTAATATCGGTTGGTTTCATAAATTTTTTAAAATTTAAAAGCTCTATAAAAGGTGTCTAAAATCTTACAGGTCATTCAAAAATAATATTTTTTACGTAACAAGAATGAAAAAAAAGGCTAAATTATAATTCTTTCATTAACACAGTATACAGCTCAATCATAGCCTCAATATCTGCCTTATGTGTTTTTTCGTTGGGCGAGTGCACATGGTCTTCAGGAGCACCTACAAAACACCAATCCCAAGGATACTCGGCCATTTGAAGTTCTTTAGCATCGCTGCCACCACTGCCTTCTACCTCTAATTGAAAAGGAATTTTAGATTTTTTAGCAATTGAAATTATTTTGCTAACGTAACTTTTTCTCGGAATTAAGCTATCACGCATACTAATAGCAACACCCTTGCCATGTGTAACTCCTTCGGTAATCCAGGTTATGTCTGATATAAGCGCCTGTTTAATTTTATATTTTTCTTGTAAAAATTTCTGAATATACGATACACTTCCGCCACCATGTTCTTCCCAGCAAGAAAAAACAATGACACCGTCTTTTAATGTTTCTGCTACTTTTAAAGCATTAAACACCCCTAAGCGGTTATCCATATAACAACACTGTACAAAATCTTTAGTTTCTCGCCAATTAGGTTTAAATGTAAGCTCGGTACCTGTATTAAATTTATGTGCCGATTTATATTCTAACTTATCGTTTGAACTAGCTAAAGTAGCTTCATTGCCCTTTTCATCAACCAAATAAAAACCATTATCCAAACGCGGACCACCAATTTTTACTAATTGCTTACCATAGCGAACTGTAAAACCTATGCTATCTATATGAGCGAAAACTG
>Ga0207046_10097_pt1 | contig 24456 bp, 24 predicted proteins | sample Alteio_BWMinCont_66_FD_153303 | JGI IMG/M metagenome (GOLD analysis project Ga0207046, IMG submission 153303) | Enriched cells from forest soil in Barre Woods Harvard Forest LTER site, Petersham, Massachusetts, United States -... | ecosystem: Environmental > Terrestrial > Soil > Temperate forest >...
CGAACGGCTTTAAAAAAGTTGATTGATCAGGTAGATATACTTGCTTTTAAAGCAGAATGTGCCAGCCCGGTTGAAGCTTTTAATTATTTACAAAAGGAAACCATCGACCTTGTTTTTCTTGATGTAGAAATGCCGGGTATGTCGGGTATCGAATTGATAAAAAACTTAAATATCGAAAAGCGCCCAGTTATAATTTTAATTACCGCTAAAACTCAATATGCCGTTGAAGCTTTTGAACTTAATGTGGCTGATTATATTGTAAAACCTGTAACCTTACCTCGTTTGCTTACTGCTGTTGCTAAAGCGAAAGAGTTGTTAGATAGTAAAGAACAAAAAATAGAAACCAATCAAAAAGATAAAGACTATATTTTTGTTCGATCCAATTCTGTACTCGCAAAAATTAAAATAAATGATATTATATATATACAGGCTCTTGGCGACTATGTAAATATATTTACTGCCAATACACGCCATACTGTACACATAACCCTGCGTGGCATGGAAGAAAACCTCTCTGCCGGAAAATTTTACCGCTTGCACCGTTCCTATCTTATTGCTCTCGATCATATAGATAAGGTAGAAGAGGGTACCGCTTTTATTGGGAAACATCCTGTACCCATTGGAGAACAGTTTAAAAAAGAACTTCTAAAAAGATTGAATCTTATTTAACCGACCAATCTTTTTCCTTTATAGGCTATCTAATTCCCCCTCTCAACGAAAATGCTTTAAAAAATCTCACTCCTTCGTTAGTTTTGGAACAGTAAGTAAAAATTAATATTTCATAAGTAAAAAAGGAGGGATCAAATGCAAACACAAGGCTTAAATCTGTTTATTGTTGATGATAACAAAGCTTTAGTTACAGCACTTAAACAGTACTTGCAAAGCAAGTCCGGATTTAGTTTAAAAATTTCGACCTTTAATGATGGTGAAAGTTGTTTACAAAACGTAAATAAAGATACTCACGTTGTTATTCTCGATCATCACATGGAAGGTAAAAATGGTATTGAAGTTTTAAAGTCGATAAAGACTATCAACCCCAAAACCGAAATAATTATGCTGTCAAGCAGTACTGATTTTGATGTTGCGGTGCAATCATTTAAGGCTGGTGCAACTGATTATGTTGTAAAAGGTCCGCACTCTTGGCAAAAAATTACTAGATTGGTTTATCACATACTTACTGCGCCTATAAGAATGATTAGTAAAGAGTTTGGTGTATCAAAATACATGGCCATCTTTTTAATAACCTTTCTCACAATGGGCATTGCAGTATGTATAACTTTACAAATTATAAGATGAGTTTATTAAAAGTAAGCGACTCTAAAATAACAACTTAGCTTATTTTAACTAAAAGGTCGCTTACTTTTTTTGTAAATTACAATACAATATCGATGGTATCGCAAATGAAAAAAATATGGAACGTAGACATTAAGCTTAAAATTGGTGTTGGTTTTGCCATTATTTTATTTGTTCTAATTGGTGTACAATACGGCCTTAATCGTAGTATAACTAACGTAATTTCATCTCAACAAGAATTGTTAAACTCTACTAAACTTTCTACCGAGGTAGAGTCTATAAAATCATCCGTTTGTTTTTTCGAAAGTAAAGTAAAAGGTTATGTACTTACTGGTAATGATAGCTTGTTAGAAGAGAGTAACGAAAAATATTTGGCAAACATTGTTATCAAGTTTAAAGATTTGAAAAAACTTTCTCCTAATAAAGAGCAAATAGCTGCTATTGATACACTTGTTAATTTGCTTAATGCCGAAATACAATTTACCGATGAAGTAATGTTTCAGTATCAATTAAGCCCACAAAAATCTATTAACCTTATTCGTTCGGGCAAAGGTCGCTATTTAATTGAGCGCATTATATACGAATTCGAAAAAATACACGCAATCGAAGAAGCCAAGTTTATTAAAATTGTTGCACGCAATCAACAAGATAGTGCCCGAGTACAACAAATGGATGTCTCAGCGTATGTGTTTGCTGTTTTATTAGTAATGCTTTGTGTATGGATTTTATATCGTGATGTAAACAAACGCGAAAAACTTGAAAAAGAATTAATTATAGCTCAGCAAAAAGCCGAAGATGCCGCTATAATTAAAGAACAATTTATGGCAAACATGAGTCACGAAATTCGAACACCGCTTAATGCTATCCTTGGGTTCAATTATCGCTTAAATAAAACACTGCTAAATGATGAGCAGCAAGAATATGTAAAAGCCGTACAAAGTTCAGGCGAAAATCTTTTAACCATCGTAAACGATATTTTGGATTTTTCTAAAATTGAAGCGGGCATGGTGCGTATTGAAGAAATCAGATTTAATCTTCCTGGTCTTCTTCACTCAGTAGTTACCATATTTTTTGTACAAACCAAAGAAAAAAAAGTACCACTGACCTTACATATTTCCGATAATGTACCACAACTTGTATTAGGCGACCCAACTCGTTTAACTCAAATACTAATTAATCTTATAAGCAATGCATTAAAATTTACCAAACAAGGGTCAGTACATGTATTGGTTGATGGCATAAACATAAATGGTACTATAGTTATTACATTTAAAGTAAAAGATACCGGCATTGGTATCCCTGAAGAGAAAATTTCTGAAATTTTTGACCGTTTCACACAAGCAAAATCCGATACTTCCCGTATATATGGCGGTACAGGTTTAGGTTTATCAATTGTGAAAAAATTAGTTGAACTCCAGGGAGGTACTATTTTGGTAGAAAGTACAAAAGGTGCAGGTTCTATATTTACGTTTACCATTCCTTATAAAATTGCCGATGCTATAGAGGATGAAGTAAATATAAAAATGGAAAAAATTAAAAAAATGGATGTTGAAGATAAAATTAACGTGTTGGTAGTTGAAGATAATTTGCTAAACCAAAAACTGGCTGGATTAATGTTGAAAGATTTGGGGATAGATTTTGATATATGTAGCAACGGAAAACTTGCTGTTGAAAAATTAAAAACCCATAATTACAACCTTATTTTAATGGATATACAAATGCCCGAAATGAATGGCTACGAAACTACCGAATACATACGCGATGAATTAAAATTAACCATGCCCATAATTGCCATGACTGCACATGCTTTGCCTGGTGAACGGGAAAAATGCATTAGTTTTGGTATGAGTGATTATATTTCTAAACCTGTAAAGGGTGATGATTTGCAAAACTTAATTACCAAATACATCAATATTATAGTAGCTAAATATTAAACCACAACGTCATGTTTATTAAAAAAGTAATTGACTTAACCTACCTTAACGAAATTTCAAAAGGCGATAAAAATTTCATTAATGAAATGATTAATATTTTTTTATCTGAAACCCCCGAAGAGATTAATCAGCTTGAAGAAGCTATTGCTTGTACCAATTTTGAAAAAATACGCGCTATTTCTCATCATATGAAATCTACTATACCATTTGTAGGCCTCGATATAATTATAGGCAACGAGTTAGATGAAATAGAAAACCATGCCATCAATAATAAAGAAATAGAAGAAATCAACGTTAATTTTATCAAAGTAAAAGCAGCTTTCTTACAAGCATATAAAGAGTTAAGCACGTAGTTTAAGATATTTTGGAACTCTGGTTCAATAAAAATCACTAAATTTCCCGATGGTTTTTTAATATTCTTATTTACCACCACCGACCCTTAAATCGTTAAGGCAATTGGCATCTAAATCGGGGGGGCACTCCTACTAAATTTTTTATTGCTGGTTTCAACAGTGTAATACATTAAGCAAGACGAGTTATTAGGATAATACAAACCCTATAATTTATTAAAACAACCACCGGAAAAGTAAAAACAATCCACCAGATAGTATCATAGTTACAGGTAATGTAAGCACCCAAGCCATAAAAATTGTTTTAATAGTTTTTGGTTGTAAATTTTTTAACCCTTTTTTAGCCACCATAGCACCAGCCACACCCGATGATAAAACATGTGTGGTGCTAACAGGCAAGCTCCAAGCCGATGCCATGCCAATAGTTGCTGAAGCAACTAACTCCGCCGATGCACCTTGCGCGTAACTCATATGTTGCTTGCCAATTTTTTCTCCAATGGTTCTCACAATTCGTTTCCAACCAATCATTGTACCAAACCCTAACGATAAAGAGATTAAAATAATTACCCAATCAGGCGCATAATCCGTAATTTTTTTTGATGCTTTAATCGTACTTATTAAATCAACCTTTTCATTTTCGCTAAGCGATGAATTTTCACCTAAACCAATTTTCTCGACACTTTTCGAAATAAGCAAAATATGTTTACGAACCTCAAAACGTTTTGCCGAATCAATTTCAGCAACCTTAGTTTTTTTATCCAATATGCTAAGTAAATCAGCGCAACGCGTTTTAGTTTTTAAAATATCTTCATTTTCTTTGGTAGATAATTTAGTTGTATCAATTTTATGAACCAATTCTGTTACATGATTCATTTGTTTGTAAGTGTCAGTAAGGTCTTGGGTATCTTTAATAGCAAAGTAGCCCGGTACCAATCCAATTAAAATAAGCATAATTAAACCAACACCTTTTTGTCCATCATTTTGTCCATGAAAAAAACTAACCAATGTACATGTTATCGTTAAAATAATTCTAATCCAGATAGGTGGTTTTGTACCAGGCAAAGGCTCTTTATAAATAGCATCGTTTTTTATCAGCCGTTTAAAAATAAACATAATAACAATGGCCATACCAAAACCAATTAAAGGAGATAGTAATAACGATAAACCAATATCCTGTGCTTTACCCCAGTTAACAGCATTTTCACCGTTAATAAAATAAAAGGCCAAACCTATCCCTAAAATAGACCCTATTAGTGAGTGCGATGATGAAGCCGGAATGCCCAAATACCAGGTACCCAAGTTCCAAACAATAGCACTTATTAATAAGGCAAAAACCATGGCAATGCCATGCGCGGCACTGGCATCAGTAAGAGCTTCAACGGGCAATAAATTTACAATGCCCATGGCAACACCTATGCCACCTGTAAGCACTCCAATAAAATTGCATAAACCACTCCAAACAACAGCATAAGTTGGTTTTAAGGTGTTGGTATAAATAACAGTAGCTACAGCATTGGCCGAATCGTGAAACCCGTTTATAAACTCAAAAGAACAAGCTAATAAAAGGCAAACAAATATTAAAAGCATCACACTAATTGCCATACAAACAAAATTTACGAACCCAAAAGTCCGTTTTTTTTTTAACTTTCTTACGTTAAGGAATTGTTAAGTAAACTAGTTATATATAATCACAAAACTCTAAAACTAAGCCGCCAAACAAATAATTTATTAAGCTACATTGTTTTTTCGTTTCCATAATTCAAATGCAGAAATTAAAGCCAAAAGCAAAGCAAAAGATGTTACACCATAAATCACTCCATTTTTGTATTCGTATACTTCTTCTTTACTTAAGTTAAGGGCATCTTTACCCTCCATATTTTTTTCGCTATTTCTTACGGTAAAATATTCGTTTTTTGTAATTTCTGTTTTTTGTTTTTCCATATCGGTATAGTAGTAAAATGTTTTTTTCTCGGCTATGCAAATAAAAAATCCTATTAATACAGAGATAAAAAACACACAAAGAATTTTAATATAAAACATAAGAATATTATTTAACACAATAGTAGAAAAAAGAACAGTAGGTTTTGTTAACAGAAAGATAATTTTCTTTGTTACATAAGTTCATGTATCATGTCGTACTTTGTACAAATCAAAAGCAATGAAATTAAAAACCCCACATTTTATTGCCATCACGGCAGCTTCTCTTATGGTGGTTGCCGCCTTTATGTTTTATAACCCCAAAGCCAAAATGGGTTTAGGCAACAAAACAGATATTGTAATAAAAGGATCCGAATCTGAATTTAATTTAATCATATTTTTTTCGAGTGCGTATAAAAAAATACGCCCTGATATAAATTTTGATATTACTGGCGGAGGCTCGGGTAAGGGTATAGAAGCGCTCTTAAAAAATGAAACACATATAGCCAATGCTTCCAGATCAATAACCGATGGAGAATTGGAAGAGGCCAAAAAGAGTAATTTATACATTGCTTCATACATTATTGCGGGCGATGCAGTTGCTATTATAACGCATCGCGCAGTGGGTGTTGATAGTCTTTCGGTAGATCAATTAAAAAGTATTTTTGACGGCTCGGTAAAAAACTGGAAAGAAGTAGGCGGACTTGATTTACCTATTGTAATTTTCGGACGAGATAATCATTCGGGTACCTATCACTATTTACTAAACCGATTTCAGTTAACTAATTTTCCATCGGGTACTTCTGCATTTTCGTATAATTATCAAGTTATAAGTCAGGTTGAAACGCAAAAGGGAGCCATTGGTTATGTTAGCCTTGGTGCTATAACAGATTTACGTGGCAAACCTTATCATGGTGTTTGGACGGTGAGCATGTACATCGAGGGTGGCAGAGCTTGTTCTCCGTTTGATGTTCAGGCGGTAAAGTATGGCGATTATCCTTTAACTAGGCCACTTTACCAGTATGTAAAAAAAGAGGCCAATAGTACCGTATTAGATTTTATAAAATTTGAATTGGCACCTGAACAACAACTAAATTTAGAAAAACATGGTTATTTCCCTATAACACCTATCCATGAGGTAATTAATAAAAAAAATAACGTTGTACTATAGGCTGAGCGTAAAGAAAATAATTCAGTGGATATTTTAGCGAAGAGCCGGTTTGTGTGGCAAGCACTTCGCTCCTATAATTTTTACAAGGGTAATTTAAATATAAACTTCGTTTTAATTTCTTAAAACAACCAACGGAACAATAAAAAAATCTGTCAAATAATATCATTGTTACAGGTAATGTAAGCAACCAAGCCATAAAATAGCTTGGTTGTAAGTTTTCAAACCTTTCTACCCATTATACACCTGCAACACCTTATGGCACTAGGGTACTTACAGTCAACTCGCCATACCAATAATTGCTGGGGATAACTAACTCAGCCGATGCACTTTGCACATAACTCATATGTTGCTTACAATTTTTCCCCAATATACACTGTAAAAACACATAATTAAGCATGCACAAAAAAACCCCGAATTTCTTCGAGGCTTTTTTTTGTTGGAGCACTTAAACAGTTCCTGTTTTGTCTTGTCTTAAAACAGGTATCTTACCCCAATTTGACCTTGCCAACGAGAGGCAATTTTATCAGTAGAATATGGTTTGGTTGTAGGAGCACTAAAAGTAAAGTTTGGGTTACCGTTAGTTGTGCTACCTGTTGGAGTTAAACCAATAGAAGCTGAGGAGTTAAGTGTGTTAGGTACAAAATACTGCCAACCCCAATTTGGATTAATTAAATTAGTTAGGTTAACAATATCAAAGGTAACCTGAAACTTGTTTCTGCCTTTAATTACTATATCTTGCATAAAACGCATGTCTAATTGATTAATCCAAGGAGTACGTGCGCCGTTACGCTCAGTATACTGCCCACGGTGTGAGCTTAAATACTTGTCATTATTAATATAATTATTTAAATCATTCCATTGTTGTTGAGCTGTATAAGCTACACCATTAACTGTATAGGTAGTAAGATTGATATCACTTTGAACTTTTGGTATATAAAATACATCAACTTGCTGACCACTGTTGGTAAGTTTGTTGTTAGCTGTTATATCCCAAGTATAAGGTGTACCTGATTGCCCTGTAAACACAAAAGATAGGTAAGAGGTTAGTCTTTCATTCCATTTCTTTCTGTAACCTGTAGTTGCCACAATGCGGTGACGTACATCAAAGTTCGAATAAGCTAATTGAGGGTTGTTAGCATTAGCAGCTTGATTTAATTGCCAGTTAGATTCGAAAGAGTTACGGATTCCGTTAGACATGTCTTTCGATTGACCATAAGTATAAGCAGCCATAAAGTTTATACCGCATTTGTATTGTTTAGATAACTGAGCAGTTAATTGGTAACGATAACCTTGATTAGTGTTAGTCATCATATAAGCCGAAGAGAAATTATTATCTACACGGTTAGCGGTAGGTCCGCCACTTAAATAAACAGGTTGTACATGATTAACATCTTGCGCGTAATATTTTACAGAATCTTTTAAGTTTACTGATTTAAACATTACATCATAAATTGTTTTGGTATAAATTCCTTCTAAAGTAAGTTTATAACCACCCAATAAGTTAAAATCTACAGCTAAATTACTACGCCATGTTTGTGGAAGATGGAAGTTTTTATCAACTATATCCACCTCTACACGATCTGGTTGCTTCAATACATTTGTATTATAGGCAGCAAACTGAGTTGGGTCTGTAGGAATGTGTGTTCCTGCGGCAACTGTTTTGTCATCAAATGCGCCATAGTTTACGCCATTGTTATAAAAGGCATAACCTAACCAGGCAAAAGGAATACGGCCGGTAAATAAACCACTACCACCACGAACAATTAATTTTTTATCTTTTAACACATCCCAAGTAAACCCAACACGTGGCGATGGCATTACTTGACCAAATACTTTATTATTTGTTTGATTTAATTGTGTGTGTGTGTAAGTGGTTCCATAATGTGGGTCGGTTGGTGCGGTAGTAACTAAGCTGCTTGTTGCTGGGCCGTTAGGTACCATAGACATATCACCTCTTATACCTATTGATAATTTAAAATTATCTTTTAAAGCAATTTCATCTTGTGCGTATAAACTAAACATAAGCACATTGAACGAAGATACCGGGTTGTTATAGTTATTGCTTTGTGAATCATCATTTAAATTATACGTAGCTCTCATACGCGAAGGAGCGTTATTAAAGAAGCTAGCTAAACTACTATAATCAAAACGACCATTCCACGAGTTGATAAAACCATAATCTATATGATAAAGCTCGTTATGTGTACCAAGTGTAAATGTATGTTTACCCTTATAGTAATTAAAGTTATCGGTAAACTCATACGTTTTCTGTTTCATATTATAAATACCAGCCTCACGATTTGTACCTAACAGTACAGTACCACTTCCGTTAACACCATTAATTTGAATTTGAGGAAAAAGAGCACCAGTAGGGTCTCTGTAATCGTGTACAAAAGTTGCACCCAAAATTAAGCTGTTTGATGTTTTATCAGAAAAGCGACTCTTTAATTCAGCAACAGTACTGTTGTTAATGTTTTTCTGAACAAAATCATAATTACCAAACTCAAACTGTGTACCCGATTGTTCTAAGTTAGAAGCTTCAGAGTTTACGTAGTTGTTACGTATGTTTAATTGATGTTTAGCATTTATGTTCCAATCTAAACGTGCAAAGGCTTTGTTGCTTCTCGAAAAAATGTTGTAGCTGCTGTAAGCACCCGGGTCGTACCCGCCATTTGGGTTGTATTGAGATTTTGGCATAAACGTTGAGCTTTTTAAACTATCAACAATTTGCTGCGCAATAGCCGTTGTCATAAACGTACCCGATTGACCTGCCATATAAAAATTGGGTTCTTGTCTGTCGGTATTTTCGTAGTTTGCAAAAAAGAATAATTTATCTTTTACAAGCGGCATCCCAATTCTAAAACCTGCTTGATAATCATGATAACTTGCGGGCATTTTACTTTTGTCTCCGCTATTATCTAAACCAGTAAGAGAGGCATTTCTACCAAAACCATATACCGAACCCTCTACTTCATTAGTACCCCTGCGTGTTACAGCATTTATACTACCTCCGGTAAAGTTCCCTAATTTAACATCGTAAGGTGCAATGCTAACCTGCATATCCTGTATGGCATCTAAACTGATGGCATTGCTACGTGTACTGCTACTAAGCATATTACCAGTACCACTGGTACCACCTAAACTAGGGCTAAAGCCAATGGCATCATTACTAACTGCACCATCTAAGGTTATGTTGTTGTAACGAAAGTTTGTACCTGCAAACGAGTTATTAGAACTTTGTGGTGTAAGTTTAGAGAAATCTGTCATACTACGAGATAGAGTAGGTAATGTTTGTAACTGTTCTCTTGTAATGCGTGTATCTGTGCCCTTTTTATTATCATCTAAATTACTAACAACTACAACTTCTTCAAGTTGTTTGGCATCTTCATTCATTTTATAATCGATACGCTGATTTTCTCCTAAAGCAAGCGTAACATTATCTTGTACCTTATCAGTGTATCCCATAAAACTTACTTTAATAGTGTAAGGTCCGCCTGGGTTTAAGTTTACTAAGTGATATAATCCATCACCATCTGTAGTGGTTGGATATTTTGTACCTGTTGGCACATGGGTTGCTAAAACAACGGCTCCGGGTATAACCTCACCTTTTGGGTCGGTTACTTTACCATTCATTGATGAGCTTGTCATCTGAGCAAAGCTGAGACTTGATGTTGTGAGCAACAAAAATAAAATTGCTGCTTTAACACGCTTAATAACACTCTTGTGTAGGTTTTTTTTCATGAGTTTTTTAGGTTTTTTTATGAGATTTAACAAAAATTTGCGCAAATATTCACTTTTAGAAGAGAAGCGATGTTGTTAAATAATTTCTAAAGAGTTAAGGGATTGTTAAAAATTCAGCTCAATGTTACCAAATAGTTAAAATTATTATTTAAAACCTGAAGACCTTATAATTGCTGTATTTAACTACAAATGCTTTCACTATTAATGCTATAAGGCTATGAAAGAGCTATATTGGTATTAGGATGTTAACTAAAAACGTGGTTCTGTAACAGTGAGATATTAGAAAGAGTTGATTTATCATCTGTTGCTTATATGAAGGATTAACGAAATAAAATTACTGTAAGATTAAAAGATTGACATAATTCAGTGACTTTTAAAATGCATTCAACACAATATTTATCGCTCTAAACGGATTGAACGCCCCTTTTATCTAACATAGCAATTTCTTTAAATTAGCTTGGCATGTAATTAATACTTGTGCGGTAGTTTCACCATGAAACAATAGCGCGATGAAGATGGATTATATGGAAGAAGAAATTACCTATACAGAATTACATACCGAGTACGTAAAACTGTATAGAAATAACAAAGGGCTTTTGGATAGCATGCACTACGCAGCCTTTGTTCAACAGGGCATTTTACCACAAGAGCGGCATTTTAAAAGATTGTTTTCTGATTATTTTATTATGTATAAACCTCAAAGCATTATTGGCGGAGATTTATATTGGGTTGGGCAAAAAGGTAATTTTAAAATTTTTGCGGTTGGCGATTGTACCGGACATGGCATAAGTGGCGCTATGCTATCGGTACTGGCGCTTAGTTTTTTAAACTACATTGTTTTAGGCAAAGATTTTACATTGATAGGAGAGGTGTTGGATGAGATGGATAAAAAATGGCTCGAAACATTTCAGCAAGGCATAGAGTTAGGTTATAATAACGATTGGATGGAAATAGGCATTGGGGCTTATAATACTGAAACCAGAGAATTGCAGTATGCCGGGGCTTTTAGTAAGCTAACCTATATTGTAGAAGGTGAATTATTTGAATTGGTTGGAAACAAATATCCTATTGGTGGCTGGCAATTAGAAAAAGAGCGAAAGTTTAAAACGTATCATATTACTTTACCTGAAAACACAACTCTTTATCTGTCATCTGATGGGTTTAAAGACCAATTTAGTTATGAAAGTGGAAAACGATATGGAAGCAGGCGATTAAGAGAGTTTTTAAAACGAGTGGTAAAGTTTTCTGCATCAGAACAAAAAACAATAGTGGAGAAAGAGTTTGCGTTATGGAAAAGTATAGAAGAGCAAACCGATGATGTATGTTTAATGGGTATTAAACTTTAAAAAGGTTTTTCGCTTTTTTCAACGGCATTTAATTCATAATCTTTAATAAACTTATCTATAAAACAATTTGGCTTAAGTGTGTAAACACCTTTGTATTTGTTTTCAAAAAAAATGGCAACATCCCAGATACCGGTATCTTTTTTATAAGCAGTTATTCTGCTTACTACTTTTACCTTCCCTTTTTTAATGTGCTTTACTTTTTTTCCAACCAAATCATAAAACCCGGTTGCCTTATGTATAGCGTGCTCTAAGGTCATTTTAAAAAAAAATTTGAATTAAACATCCATTAATCTAAACGCGGTTAGGAGAGGCTCTCCATAGGATGTTCACCATTAGATTCAGCGAAAATAAATTGAATTCTTTACTTCCAATGTTAAGTTTTTAGCAAAAAAACAACGACTTTACATTTTAGTAACAATCGCTTAAAAGGGGTGTAACATATAGCTTATATCAACCCTTTACCTTTACTACAGTGCTTTATTTACTATATAAACATTCCATTATTTACTCTATCAACATATCATTGTTTATAGAAATTATTTTCTTAACATACACATAAAACTGAGTTTAACCTTATACAATTTCTTTGCTGTAATATAAAAAACAACCATGACAAAATCAAGCAAACAACCCTTTCAAGATTTTCTGTATGTATGCGAGTGCATCATGCTTCGTGTATTTATTTTCTATTCTTTCTCTAAAAAACAATATCATGGCTAAAAAAAGAAAAGTAAAAGTAGCCGTGCTATCCGATGTTCATTTGGGGACTTATGGAAGCCACGCTACCGAAATGCTTCGCTATTTAAAATCTATAAAGCCGGAGGTGCTTATTTTAAATGGCGACATTATAGATATATGGCAATTTAGTAAGCGATACTGGCCAAAATCGCATATGCAGGTAATTAAACACATTACCAAACTACTTGCCAAAGGAACCAAAGTATATTATGTTACCGGAAACCATGACGAGCTGTTACGAAAATTTGTTGGTTTCCGTTTGGGTAAACTACAAATAGTAAATAAAGTGCTTTTAAATTTAGATGGAAAAAAAGCCTGGATTTTTCATGGTGATGTGTTTGATGTTACCATGCAGTATTCTAAATGGCTTACCAAACTTGGCGCACATAGTTATGATGCACTTATTGTTTTAAATAGAGTTGTAAATTACTTTTCGGTTAAGCTGGGTTATGGTAAACTATCCCTATCTAAAAAAATAAAAAATAATGTAAAAACTGCCGTAAAGTTTATTAATAAGTTTGAAGATACGGTTGCCGATATTGGCATTGCAAATGGATATGATTATGCTATTTGTGGCCATATACATCATCCTGAAATACGACAAATGAAAACCAGTAAGGGAGAGATTACTTATTTGAACTCTGGTGACTGGGTAGAGAATTTAACCGCGCTTGAGTACAATGATAAAGAATGGACGCTATATAAATATCAGGAAGATACGGTTGCTCAAAACATCAAGTTAAAAGAAGATAACAATGCTTACTTAAGTTCGGAACAGCTTTTTGAAAACTTGTTAAGCGAATTTAAAATTAACCCCGCCACCTAATGAAAATATTATATGCTGTGCAAGCCACAGGCAACGGACATTTAAGTCGTGCAATGGAAATCATTCCTCACCTTAAAAAGTTCGGTAAAACAGATATTTTAGTTAGCGGCATACAAGCCGATATTGAATTACCCTTTGAAGTAAAATATAAATTTAAAGGTTTAAGCTTTGTATTTGGTAAAAAAGGTGGGATTGATTACTTACGCACCTATATGAAAAGTAACATCCTTCGTTTAATGAATGAAATAAGGAAGTTACCTATTGAAGAATATGATTTAGTCATCAATGATTTTGAACCTGTATCTGCCTGGGCTACTAACGTAAAAAAATTGCCTTGTATTGCTTTAAGTAACCAATGTGCTACCTTATCACCAAGAGTGCCGCAACCCAAACACAAAGACCCTATTGGTGTTTTTATTTTAAAACATTATGCACCTACAACTGCGCAATATGGTTTTCAGTTTAAAAGTTTTGCCGAAAATATTTTTACACCCATAATACGAAAAGAAGTACGTGAATTGGATGTAACAGATAAAGGACACTACACAGTTTATCTTCCGGCTTATGATGATGAAAGGTTGCTAAAAAACCTGAGTCGTTTTAAAGACGTGAAGTGGGAGGTTTTTTCTAAACATAATAAAAATGCATCTAAGCATAAAAATGTAAGCATACAGCCAATAAATCAAAAAGCATTTTTAAAAAGCTTATCTTCTTGCAGTGGTACTTTGTGTGCTGCAGGTTTTGGCGCTACTTCAGAAGCCCTGTATTTAAAAAAGAAGCTATTAGTTATACCCATGAAAGCCCAATACGAGCAAATTTGTAATGCAACCGTTTTAAAAACAATGGATGTACCTGTTATGAAAAGTTTGAAGAAAAAACACGCGGATGTTATTGAAAAATGGCTTAACAAAGGCAAAATTATTGATGTAAATTATCCTGATATCACTTCTTCTATTTTAGAACGAATAGTTGATGAACAAACAGATAAAAACCATAATTTTACTTTCTCACACTAAATATATACTCCCTTGCAACTAAACAGTAAAGATTTTGGTAAAGATTTTATTTGGGGAGTTTCTACTTCTGCCTATCAAATTGAAGGAGCTCATGCTACCGATCATAAAGGCTTATCTATTTGGGATGAATTTTCTGCTAAAAAAAATGCCATTGCAAATAGTCATAACGGAAATGTAGCTTGTAATTTTTATGAGCATTATAGTAATGATTTAAAACTAATGCACAGTTTAGGCATAAAAAATTTCCGTTTCTCTATTTCATGGTCGCGTATATTGCCTTATGGCAGAGGTTTAGTAAACTTAAAGGGAGTTGATTTTTATAATAAACTGATTAACGAATGTTTAAAGTATGACATTACTCCTTGGGTAACGCTTTATCATTGGGACCTTCCTTTAGAACTTGAAAACCAAGGTGGTTGGACTAATCGGGATATTGTTGGATGGTTTACCGAATACGTTTCACTTTGTGTAACTAAGTTTGGCGATAGAGTTAAAAACTGGATGGTGCTTAACGAGCCTTTGGTTTTTACAGGTGCAGGTTATTTTTTAGGCATACATGCCCCAGGAAGAAAAGGTTTAGCTAATTTTTTAGCTGCTACACACCATGTAACACTTTGTCAGGCAGAAGGGGCAAGGGTTATAAAAAATATTTATCCTAATGCAACTGTAGGCACCACCTTTTCGTGCTCGCATATAGAGCCTTACAGATTAATTAATAAGGATATAGAGGCGGCTCGTAGAATAGATGTTTTAATAAACCGTTTGTTTATTGAACCTGCTTTGGGTTTGGGTTATCCTTTTAAAAAAATTCCACTAATTAACCGGATTGAAAAATACATGAAAGCAGGTGACGAAAAATTACTGGCTTTTGATTTTGATTTTATTGGCATACAAAATTACACGCGTGAAATTGTAAAACATTCTTTCTTTACTCCCTTTATAAAAGCAGCTGTTGTTAAGGCTGAAAAACGAAATGTACCGCTTACTGCCATGAATTGGGAAATATATCCGGAAGGAATTTATCATTTATTAAAAATGTACCATGAGGAATATCCTACAATAAAAAAAATAATTATTACTGAAAACGGAGCTGCTTTTCATGATGAAATAGTTGAGGGTAAAGTAAACGATGACTATAGAATTAATTTTTATAACAATTACTTGCAACAAGTTTTAAAAGCTAAAGAAGAAGGTGTAAAAGTGGAAGGTTATTTTAGCTGGAGTTTTACCGATAATTTTGAATGGGCAGAAGGCTACCGTCCAAGGTTTGGGCTTGTGTATATTGATTTTGAAACCCAGCAACGTGTTTTAAAAGCATCAGCACATTGGTTTAAACGGTTTTTGGAAACCACCCATAAAAATACCGAAACACAAAGCGAGCACAAGCAATTACACATAGCGCAAAAGAACAGAGCTAATGTAAATTATTATAAGTAAAAGACCTTCTTTTACCTGCATCATTCCAAACTACCCAAGTGCCATTTTCTTGTTCGCTAAATAGTTTATGTTTTGGCGGAGCTTATACAATAAAAGTGATATAAATCATTAAAACAGATGATATGCCTTATATTAAATAAACGATTTGGCTTGTTTATTTGCATATATAAACGCAATAAAAATAAAAATGAAATTTATCTACATTATACTAATATCAATTGTTTTGTTTGCCTGCAAAGGTTTTACAAATGAGAAAGAACCTTCGGCTAGTCCAAATGAATGCACGCAATATGCTTGTCCTATTCATCCGGATAAAACAAGCACCTCGTTAGAAAAATGTCCTACATGTGGTGCCTCAATGATTCCTGCTGATAGCCTGAAAAAAGATTCATTAAAACGTGTTAAATAATGTATTAATAATGTTTAATTAAAAAGTAAAAAAAATGAATTTAGCCGTAATTACATTTCCTACCGATAATTATTATCACAAAATTGCTGAATTAGAAGCAGAACGAAACTTGGTTTACTACGCATCAGAAGCTGCGGATGAAATGGGCTTTGAAAGCTATGATGAGTTACAAGAAGCCATTAAACGAGCTATTAAACTATGCGAAACCGCAGGCTTGCCCTTAAAAAATAATTTCAGGCGTGTTTTTAAAAGCTCGCTAGCAGGCGTTGCTTTTGATTGGAAACTATCGGTGTTGGCATATCGTTTGGTGCAATTAAATGGTGATACTGCAAATAACCGGGTAGCTAAATTACAGATTGATTTATTAAAAAACTTTTACAAATAAAATTATGGAACTACTAACAAGCCCTAAGGCCACCTATTTATTAGAAGCAGATTTGACCGTACTGCATGAAGAAAGCCGCGAATGGTTAAACGACATTAGTTTTTGGTGTGATGAGATTGCCTTTTTTTACACACTAATGATAAAGAAAGTAGATAAAGATTACGGTTTAGAGAACAAAAGTGAATTGGCGCATATACAAGATGAAATATTGAGTTTAAGCGGCAAGGAATTTAGTGATATGGAAACAGTTATAAAGCAACACGAAAATTATCTTTCATCCTTACTTGAAAGTGATTTATTAAAAGATGAGCGTGGTTTTAGAGATAGTCATAGGGCTATTTCTTCTCAAGTGCATGCTTTCGATTTACGCATTCATAAACTAAAGAAAAATATTTTTGCTTTGGTTATGAAAAGACACGCCTGAAAAATATTAGCTTACACAAACGTGGCAGGCATCCTGATTATCGATGCCGCTTTTTAATACTTGCTTTTGTTTTGAGCCATAACGAAAAATAGTTACCCCTTTGGCTTTTTGTTTCCAGGCATACATATAAGCATTATCTATATCCTTTATAGTTGCTTCGGTTGGCATGTTAATGGTTTTTGAAACCGCATTATCAATATATTTTTGAAATGCTACCTGATGTTGTATATGCCATTTAGGCTCTATTTCCAACGATGTTTTAAATAAGTTTTTTACTTCGGCAGGTAAATTAGTTTCAGCTAAAGTGCCTGTTTTTGCAACTTGCTTAATTAAAGCATCTGAATACAAATTATTTTCTTGCAGATACTGAACAAAAATAGGGTTGATGTCATCTAGTGTTTCGTTGTTCAATACATTTTCTCTATGAAAAGCCAAAGCAAACAAAGGCTCAATAGATGAGCTTGTACCTGCAATGATGGAAATAGTGCCTGTAGGTGCAATACTGGTGCGTGTGGCATTACGAATGAGTGTGTGCGGATGATATATGCTTTTATCCCAGTTTTTAAAGGCACCGCGTTGTTTAGCTAAATCAATAGAAGCCTCTTTGCTTTTATCGTTTATAAATTTCATTAGCTTTTCGGCTAATTGCAAGGCTTTATCAGTATTGTAAGCAATGTGCATTTTTATCAGCAATTCAGCCCAACCCATAATGCCTAAGCCAATTTTCCGGTTACCGGTTACCAAGGCTTTTATTTCGGGAATAATGTAATTATTCATTTCAATTACATTATCTAAAAAACGAATAGAAGAAAAAATACTTTCCTCTAATTTTTTCCAATCAACTTGTTTGCTTTCAGAAATAAAGAACTGAGAAACATTAATAGAACCTAAATTACAAGCCTCGTATGAAAGTAACGGAACCTCGCCACAAGGATTTGTACAAGTAATTTCGCCAAGGGCAGGGGTAGGGTTTGTTTTATTTACGGTATCTAAAAAAACTAAACCTGGGTCGCCACTGCTCCAGGCATTTTCTACAATTTTGTTCCATAAGCTGCGGGCTTTAATTTCTTTTACAAGCTTACCTGTGCTTGGGTGTTTTAGTTGCCACATAGCATCTTGTTCTACCGCAATCATAAAAGCATCATAAATGCCTACCGAAATATTAAAGTTTGATAGTATGCCTTCCTCTCTTTTAACCGAAATAAATTCTTCTATATCCGGATGATTGATATTTATAATGCCCATGTTGGCACCGCGCCTTTTACCACCTTGCTTAATGTTTTGCGTAGCGGCATCAAATATTTTAATAAAAGATACAGGACCTGAAGCATTTCCCGAACTGGAAGAAATAAAATCTCCATCAGGGCGGAGAGCCGAAAAATTAAATCCGGTGCCACCACCGCTTTGTTGTATAAGTGCGGTATTTTTAAGCGTAGTAAAAATAGACTCTATACTATCTTCAACCGGTAATACAAAGCAAGCACTCAATTGCCCCAGGGGCATGCCTGCATTCATAAGGGTAGGCGAGTTGGGCATAAACTTTAATTCGCGCATAAGGGCGTAAAATTTCTCCTCCCATGCTTTTGCATCGGCTGCGCTGCCATAGGTAAGTTCGGCTTTGGCTATGTGGTTTGCCACACGCCTGAAAAGTTCATCAGGAGTCTCAACTATATCGCCTTCTGCATTTTTAAGCAAATAGCGGCTGTTAAGCACTTTAATGGCGTTGTCTGATAGGTTGGATTTCATGCTATTAAATTTACAAAATATAAGCCATGAATAAAAATTATCCTTATTGCTTTTACTATTAAAATACCTGCTTAATTGTGAGTGCGTTCATTAACAATTTGATTAATTTTATATCGCTGGTGCAGCCCCATTTCAATTTTTGTACCGCCTCTTTATATAATGGGTTTTGTTTTTTTTGTAAAATACAAATCAGTACAATTTTATCGTGCCAGTTGCCAATGGTATCTTGTAGTTTATCGTAAGTTGCAATTTTTTGTAGATTATTTTCCCCGTTTGTAATTTGCGATAAATAAATCAATTCTTTAATCTGTTTTCTAATGGGGTGCAATTCATTCTGACTAAATTTTTGGAATAATTTTTCACATAATTGCTGTTGGGTTTTCGCAATGTATTTTCTTAAGTCGCTGGTGTTTGTATGGGCTAAGTACTTTTCAATTTTTTTATGACTTGGATTTGCTATTTTTATGTACTGTGCGGTTTTTTTTTGAAAATGGACTATCGTTTTTTTCTGCTCTTTTGTTTTAGGAATAACGGCTTTTTCAAAGCTTTCGAGCTTATAGTCTTTAAATAATTTTTGCAGTACATGCGATTCTCTTATTACCCCCGCTTTTTTAAAAATTTGCTTTAAGGGTTTATAAGCTGTAGCTGCATTAAACTGTTTTAAATCGGATGTTAAAAAATTAAACAGGGTTTTTATTTTTTTTAACTCGACACGCACCTCATGCAAATGCTCGGGCTTGGTGTGTTGCTTGTATTTTTTTAAACCTGCGTTTAAAAGTGTAAATCTTTTGTTGCCGTATTTAATTAATTGTTTCATAAAAAAATAAAGGCGAAGAAAAAACTCCGCCTTTAAAAAACATTTGCCTTACGGGGTAAATGCTAAATTTTTAACTCATTTGTGCTTTTAAATCTTTTTTAAACTCTTCGGCTTTGTGTTTTCCTTTTTCGCAAAGCTCAGCTGTTTGGTCTTTTATATCCTCTATTCTTTCGGTAAGACTATCTAACATATCATCAAACTTGTCTTTTATATCGTCTACCGTATCTTCACCTTTTCTCGCAATTTTCTTTCTGGTTTCCGAACCTTTATCGGGTGCAAATAACACCCCCAGTAATGCACCAACGGCTACGCCTGCTAGTACACCTACAACTAATTTTTTTGTGTCCATGATTTTGTGTTTTTTAATTCAGATTATTTATAGAACAATGTTATTTAACTTATAGGTGAATTTCTATGCCAGAAATCAGTACAATAGATGACTTTAATCACTTAATTCTGTTTTACCATTCACTCAAAATGATATACCGTTTTACTCAAAAAACCACTAATTAATACAACCCCTGTTTTTTTAATTTAAATAATGTTTATCTTGTTATACCAATCAACCAATATGAAAAAAATAATTACTCTTTTAGCAATTGCATTTTGTTTAAATGGAAAGGCGCAGCATTATGCAGCGGTACCCGATAGTAACTTTGTGCACTATTTAAAAACTATTGTGCCAACTGCTTTTAAAGGCGATTCGTTAGATACTACCAACATCTTAGTTACCACAACTACACATACAATGAATTGTAGTAGTAAAAACATTGGAGATTTTACAGGGCTTACTTATTTTAAATCGTTGCGATATTTAAATTGTAGTCATAATTCTTTAATAAGTCCTTATATAATTGTTTTACCCGATTCGTTAACCTATTTAGATTGTAGTTATAATTATATGTTTAGTCTTTCATTACCGGTAGGCCTTAAACATTTAAATTGCACTTTTTGTTCGCCCCTAACTTTTACAACATTGCCCGATTCGCTCCGTTATTATAAATGCACATCAGGACCTCAAACCCCGCCCAATTCTTTTCCTAATTTATTAGATACTATTATTGCCGATGTAACCGGATGGTCTACTCTGCCAGCCTTACCCCCTTCATTAGTTTACCTAAATGTTGCTTCTGATTTCATCGAATGCTTTCCTACTTTTCCGGCTACTTTAAAATATGCCGACCTTACAGATAATTTTTTTTACTGCATTCCAAATTACCCTGCTCATGTTACTTTTGTAGTAGATTATCAACAACATCAAGATACTGCACTTGTTTTATGCGGCCCGGGTAACCCAAATGGCTGTCCTGCTGTGGCTAGTGGTATAAAGCAAACAAAAGCAGAAAACCTTACAGTTAAATGTTACCCCAACCCAACACAAAATAATTTTACCATTGAAACTACCAGTACCGATAAACAAACCCTGCAAGTGTTTGATGTAAACGGTAAACAGGTTTTAACGCAAAGCATAAGCGGTAAAACCAATATAGATGTAAGCAATTTAGCCGAAGGAGTTTATAACCTTAGTTTACAAAACTCAAGCGTTGTTGTAAATAAATGCCTGGTTATTGTTAGGTAGCTTATAATTCGGTATGCGGGTAATGGATATCATATTTTTCTAATTCTTTTACAATGGCACGTAAAATGCAATAGTTTTTGTACCATTTTTTATCTGCCGGAACTATTTGCCATTTTACATCTTCAGTACAATTTTCAAATACAAACTCATACGCTTTTTTATATTCGTTGTGTTTAGAAATGGCAATAATGTCTTCTTTTTGATATTTCCAACGTTTTTGCTCATCTGTTTTTCGGTCTTTCAATCTTTTTACTTGCTCTTTGTGTGATACATGCAGATAGAATTTAAAAACAATTGTATTGTCGTGTATTAAACCTCGTTCAAAAGCATTTATTTCTTCGCAACGTTCCTTTAAACTATTACCTGTAAGAGATTTATCTACTAAAGGCACTAGAATGCTTTCGTAATGTGAGCGATTAAATAACTGAATCATTCCTTTTTTGGGACATGCTGTAACAACGCGCCATAAAAAATGATGCAGGTTTTCTTCCTGGGTTGGTACTTTAAATGATTTTACATTGCAACCCGCAGGATTAATGCCAGAGAACACATGTTTAACTGCACTGTCTTTCCCCGATGTATCCATGCCTTGCAATATAATTAAAACGGCATACTTGCGCTGGGCGTATAATTTATTTTGTATAGTACTTAGTTTTTCTATTAAACGTACAATTTCTTTTTTGGCTTTTGCTTCCGTAATTTTTTCGGTAGGTAAGGTTGAAATGCCGTTTAATTTTATCGGGTTCTTCATATTTAACTATTCCTGAAATTTTCAGAGTCTTTGTATTTCATTTAGTTAATCAAATTCTCCAGTAAATTGTAAAAATTTACATTATTGTTTATGCTACTTGCGTTTGTGTGTTCTCTTAAAAATGAACTCAACAAATCGCCATAAATGTGTGGTTTTTTTTCCACATAAAAATCAGGCTCCTTTTTATCAACGAGTTTTACCAGATGCTCATATTGCTCTTTGCTTAATGTAGGGACGGCTGGCTGCATGTTTTTTGTTAAAAAATTAATTTTTCCACGGCATAATCAGTTGTGTCATCCGATTTATTGCGTTTATGATGATATATCATAAGTGGTATCCTTAAATAGAATGCCATAACTTTTGTAATGCTTTTTCCAAATAATTTATCCATCAAATTGCGGTAATGAGCCGACATAACCAACATATCTACATCTTTTTCTTCTTCCATGTAACCTTCTAGTCTTTCTTCAATGCTGTGACCTAAAAGGGTTTTAAAAGATATTTTTTCGTACGCTATACTTTTAGTTATTATCTGCTTAAATTTTTCCATTCTTTTTTTTTCATGTTCAGCATCTTCTTCTAATAAGGATACGTGAACTACTTGTATGTATGCGTCAAATAATTTAGCTATGCTGACCAAATTTTGCAAACAATCTATATCGCTATTTAAATAAGTTGTTGCGTAAACAATGGTTTTTATATCCGGATGTATATTGTTTTCGGGAACAGCAATAACCGGGCATGATGCTTTTTCAATAACCTTTGATGAATTTGTTCCGAAAATTTGTCGCCCCAACATGCCGGTAGCCCCGGTGGTTCCCATAACTATTACATCTACATTGTGTTCTTTAGCGGTAGTAAGTATAGCATCAACCGCTAAATTTTGACTACTTACGCACTCAATTGGATGTTTAGCACGATGAGAAACTTTATTGTATAAGGTTTTTAATTGTTTGTTTGATTTAGCCTTAGCTTCTTCAATTTCTTTTTCAATAATGTTTACAGGCACGTAGGCATTGGTATAATCAATATGAAAAGAGTGAAGTAAAATAATTTTTGCATGTGTTTTTTCTGCTAAATTAATAGCGTAATGTAATGCATTCTCTGCATTTTTCGAAAAATCGGTGGGCACTAAAATGGTTTTCATATGGTTTTGTTTTAATTATTTTGATTCGTAAAAAACAGGGTCGCCGTTAATTGAAGCAATGTCTGTTTTAAATCTTTCCAATAAATTTCGCTCAGTATCTGTAACAGGGGGAAATGCTTTTGCTATTTTTTCCATAACAATAATAAAAGTTGCTTTTAAATTGGGACTCAAATAGTGGCTATTGACTTTAATGGTTTGCATAACATTGTTATACATCATTTCTGTATCAAACTGCTTGTCTTTATCCAGTATTTGAAAAATTATGCTCGACACATCAAAATCGTAATCTTTACTACGAATTTCAGCTGCAATTATATCATGAAATTTTTGTCGTTCTTCTTTCTGAACTTTTCCGTCAATGGCTGCTATAGCATAGGCAATTTCGCCTAAGGCATAATGTAAATTTTCGAGTGATGTCATCATTTTATTTGTTTTTTAATTGTGTTAATTTTTGCCGGCACTCATTAAGCATTCATTTTCAAATTTTTCTGTAACAATGGCACCTCCGGTTATATTTAATATAGGTTTACTATATAAAAATGTATTTGCAGGTATTTTAGCTGTAAAACCGTCCATGCCATAGTGTACCAGCGGATAACTCAAAGTTTCCTGCCCGTTAAAAAAAAATTCTACCAATCCGGTTACATTATTGTTACTAATGGCGTTTGTATCTCTATCAAACAAGTAAACTTCAATATGGTCGTCACAGCCAAATAGTTCAATTTTGTAATTGCCTACTGTTTTTAACCTTCCGCTATGAGGACCAAGGCTGCTTTGCTGAGCACTTGCAATTTGTGTGCAAAAAGTGAGTAAGGTGATTATTTTAGTAATTGTTTTCATTTTATATAACAAAGAAAATCCCTTTTTAAGCCTTTTAATATGACCTTCATCATGTATAAAATTGATTTATGTTGTTTTAGTTATTTAGTTAATGTTTCAAAGGTGAACTTAACGCTCCTTTAAAGTGTTATATAATTGTATGCCACTGTTACATGTTTTACATATTTTGCCTGAGTTTAACAGCTGTTTCATTAATATTTAGTACTTTAGGGTACTATGAATAATAGATTACAAACGGTTGATTTATTAAAGGGTGTAGCTGTTTTGTTAATGATACAAGTACATATAATTGAGTTGTTTGCTACACAACGAATTTCAACAGGTTACATTGGTAAGTTTTTGCTTTTTTAGGAGGACCGTTTGTTGCCCCCATTTTTGCATTCTTTTTGGGTTACTTTATAATTGAATCAAAAAAAAATGCAAAACAACTTATAGGTAGAGGAGTAGGACTATTTTTTTTAGGGATACTTTTAAATCTTTCATTAAACTTAAACCTTATATTATCTGTTAAAGAAGGAAAATTTACTATTGATTTACTACCTTATATTTTTGGAGTAGATATATTGCCATTTGCAGGCTTAGCCATTAT
>Ga0207046_10095_pt1 | contig 24382 bp, 18 predicted proteins | sample Alteio_BWMinCont_66_FD_153303 | JGI IMG/M metagenome (GOLD analysis project Ga0207046, IMG submission 153303) | Enriched cells from forest soil in Barre Woods Harvard Forest LTER site, Petersham, Massachusetts, United States -... | ecosystem: Environmental > Terrestrial > Soil > Temperate forest >...
GGTCTGTGTACATATATTCTTGATAATAGAGTGAAGCACTTTCGCTTGCTTCACTTATCATAAAAGAAAAATAATATTTACCTTGTTTAATTAAGGGTTTAAAATGATAATAGGTGCGTTTTGTTAGATACTCCTTCATCTCAGAAAACGTTTTTTGGTTATACTCATCCGTAAGTTTTTTCTCGGCCTGTAACCAAATGTTTGTTGCTACAGAATTTATCTTTTCCATCAATCTATAAGGGTCTTTTACTATGGTACCCCAAATGGTATCTGTTTGATAGAATTGGATTGGGGTTGGATAAACAAGCGTGGGTTGCCCAAATAAACGAATGGAAGTTAATAAGATAGTAAACAGAAAAAACCTCATACCGTGTTAAATGTTGTAGCTCTAAATATAGCATCAAATTGCTTAAAAACAGGGTTGTAGCACAAATAAATATTTTCGTCTAAATCAGTCATAACAGCAGCCTAAAAGGAGGTTTGTTTACTTACGACGCAAAAGGTAGAAATAAAAGAGAATTACTTGTTGGTGGATTAAAGGAGCAATTAGAATTTTCTAAAATTATTGGCACTAAAATACTAACTGTTTATTCTGACGATACTTCGTCCTATGCTATTATAAGAGATTCTTTAGGGAAAATGATAAGTTTTTTAAAAACCCCTCCTGGATATAGGTTTAATGCGGGAGGTTTTTCTTATTCAACTACTGATAATGTATTGATATGCTCTTTCTTTTCTTTTTTTAGCCCATCAATTATGTACCAATATAATTTAAATACATATAAGGCCGAACCAATAGGTACAACCTATGTTAATTTTGAAACAAGAGATTTTATAACCAAAAAGATTTTTTACTATTCAAAAGACAGTACACTTATACCAATGTACTTAACTCATAAAAAGAAATTAAAATTAGATGGCAATAATCCAACCTTGCTTTATGGATATGGTGGATTTGGAATTAGTATGGAGCCTTTTTTTGACCCCGCCAATGTTGCCTTTATGCGTAATGGCGGTGTGCTAGCTACACCTTGTTTACGAGGTGGGGGTGATTTTCCAGATTGGCACGAAGAGGGGATGGGATTAAAAAAGCAAAACACTTTTGATGATTTTATTGCTGCTGCCGAATATTTAATTGCAAATAACTATACCAACTCAAACAAATTGGCTGCTATGGGAGGTTCTAATGGAGGGCTTTTGGTAAGTGCTGTTATGCTGCAACGGCCAGAATTATTTAAAGCAGTAGTTTCGCAGGCAGGTGTACTTGATATGTTACGTTTTCATTTATATAATGTAAATTATGGTAACAAAGTAGAATATGGGGATATAAAAGACTCTATCAGTTTTAAAAACCTGTTGAAATACTCGCCCGTGCATAATGTAAAGCAGGGCGTTAATTATCCGGCAACTTTATTGGTAGCATCTGATAATGATGATAGGGTAAACCCTTTTCACTCGTTTAAATTTTTAGCTGAGTTGCAAGCTAAAGGAAGTGGTGCGCAGCCCTATTTATTGTATTATGAAAAAGGTGGTGGACATAGTGGAAGTCATGTCTTTGAAAAACGAATAGAAACAAAGGCTTTTGTCTATTCGTTTATATTTAAACAGTTAGGCATGGAGAAAAGAATAAAATACTGACGATTTTTTAATTAGGACTGTACTTAACTATTTTGCAAATTTGTGCAGCATGAGATTGTTTTTTATCAGCCTTTTAGTTGTCTCATTTAATCTGTTTGCTCAATTACCCATTGTGCGGGTTTATATTTTAGTCGGGCAATCAAACATGTCGGGTACAAACAATCCTTTAGTTAACCAACTACCTGCAAGCTTACAAGATACATTGCCAAATGTGCTTATAAAAGTTGGCGGCGATAATGTGTATAATTGGCAAACTTTACGCCCCGGCTTAGGTTCACAGCCAACTAATTTTGGCCCCGAAATAACTTTTGGGCACGATGCCGCAACTTATTTTAACGGCGATAAAATAGCCCTTATTAAATATTCGTATGGTGGCACTACACTAAATGAAGATTGGCGACCGCCGTCAGTGGGTGGAACAACAGGCTGGTTGTACAAAAATTTAATAAGAGATTTAAATATATATTTAGATACGCTGGCTAAAAATTACACCGTACAAATAATGGGCATGTGCTGGATGCAAGGCGAGTATGATGCCAGAGACAATGGCAGGGCTTTTAACTACCAAGCCAACCTTACTGGTTTTATTAGTGATATACGTGCGGTTTTAAATTTGCCCAAATTGCCTTTTGCTATTGGCATGATTGATATCTCAGACCCCTGGCCTTTTAATGCCATAGTAAGGCAAGCCGAAATAAACGTGGCAAAAAGTACCTATGCCACCAGTGTTTTTGATACACATGGCTTGGGCACCGATGGCACGCACTATAACACACAGGGACAAATTGAGCTGGGGCACTTTTTCTTTAACTCGGTAAACAGTTTATACAGCATTTGGCAAGCGGCAAGTAATGGTGGGGTGAATGTTTTTCCTAACCCTACTAACCATAGTTTTGAAGTTTCGTATGCCGATGTTCCAGCAGATTATAGTTATAAAATTACCGATAAAAAAGGCGCTGAGGTTCAATCGGGTCAGCTTTATTCGGGCTATCAAATAGATGTATCGTTGCTTAGTCCGGGTACTTATTTTATTACGCTTACAATTAATGGCACCAACATTACAGTAAAAAAAAAACTCGTAAAAATCTAAAACCAAGTAAGGTTAAGAGTATTTTGTTTGGTAAATAGTAAATAAAACCTATATAATTTACCGGTGTTTTATTTTAATAGGAATTGTAATTTACTTTTTATATATTTGGTTATATAAACACCAAACTCATGAAAAAAATAGTACTTACCATTTTAGTTATATTTTCTTTTGTTGCTGTAAAAGCACAATACAAAAATTATGCTGATTATTTAAGCACCTTAAAAAAACAAGGCAAGCTTACGGGTAAAGAACGCATTTACAATCCTAATGCAACTAAGTATCTGCAAATAACAAAACCCCAAAATTATGCGGCAAAAAATGGCTCGCATAATAATACAATGGGTGTAACATCTACCCAATGTAATTGTTGGATACCAAGAGATGCTTCTTTTCAACCGGTGCCGTTTGATGGCAGTGGTGCAAATGGACCACCTACTGCGGGAGACCCTAATTTTGCTAACGATGATTGGTCAACTAGCGGTATAACATTGCCTTTTAGTTTTTGTTTGTATGGAGATACAGTAGGAGTTGATACCACTAATCAATTATACATTAATAACAATGGTAACATTTCGTTTGGATCACCAAACGCTGTTTTTACAGCAGTTCCTTTTCCAAGTAATCAATATAATATGATAGCTCCTTTTTGGGGAGATGTAGATACCAGAAATTATAGCAGCGGATATGTTTATTATCAACTAACTCCAACTCACTTAATTATACAATGGGATAGTGTGACACATTTTCAATTTAATACTAATGGTGTTGTGGGTGGCGTAGAGGAAGACAGCTTAGTTAACACTTTTCAATTAATTATTACAGATGGAACAGACCCACTTTTACCTGCGGGATATAATATTTCTTTTTGCTATGGCGATATGCAATGGACAACCGGAGACGCATCTAGCGGTGTTTTAGGTTTTAAAGGTTTTCCTGCTACGGTTGGTATAAATAAAGGAGATAGTAGTAACTATTTTCAATTAAGTTTATTTGATACTACAGGGAGTGTTTATACAAACCCTACCGGAACTCCTGCCAGCGGAGTTGATTGGTTAGATTATAGGTCATTTCTATTTAACTCGTGTGGTACAACAAATAATTTACCTCCGCTTTCAATTAGTAACGACTCAACTGTATGCGATACCATGAATGTTTATGTAGTAGGCGATACACTTATTATACAACGCCTTGCTTCTATTCCACCTGAGGCAAACCAGTTTACAACCCTAACGGCATCATCTCCTGATTTGGGCTCTAATTTTTCTATCGTAAATTCAAATTCAGGCGTAGTAGCTTCTTTAACTTTTAGAGTAAGCAGTAATGGCTTAACCTTAGGCAATTATTATCACATAACTGCAACCAGTACAGATAATGGTACACCTGCTTTAAGTACTACCATAAATTACGTAGTTCATGTATTAGATTCTTCAAGCGCTGTTACGGGCATTAAAACAATAAATGACAAACAAATTTCAATTTATCCTAACCCAAACAACGGCAGTTTTGTGATAGAAACAAATAACACAAAACAATTAATGCAGGTGTACGATGTAACAGGTAAAGTTGTTTTAAGTAAAACCATAACCGAAAAAACAACTATAGATGCCGGCAGTTTAAACGAAGGTGTTTATAACGTTAGTCTTACAAGCAACAAAAGCGTTATAAATAAACGATTGGTTATTGTACGATAAGTTTGTTACACTTTATTGAATAAATGGAGCTTTTAACTTTATTTTTAAACCTATCGTTAAATCTTTTTACTTATTTCGTTGAAACATCAAATCGGTTTAATAGTTTTTTTGTATTATAGCTTAAAATTTGCTTGTATGAAAAAACTAAACTCCTCGCTAAATAGTATATCTGTAACATTAAGCACCCTTTGTTTTTTAATTTCACAAAACATATTTGCCCGTGCCGGTGGTGGTGGTGGACATAGTGGTGGTGGTGGACATAGCGGTGGAGGTTATAGTGGTGGTAGTGGCTTTTATAGCACAGGTACAGGTGGTGGCGGAAGTTTAAGCACAGGCACTATTGTTATCATTATTATAGCAGTAGTAATTTATTTATATCTTAAAAAAACGGGCAAACTAGGTGGCATTACAGGCGGAGATGATGGTGGCGATGATGTAGTACAAAGCATGCCCGACAAACCTTTACCTGAAGGATTAGACAAAGAAAAAATACAATCTTCTTTTTTAAACATACAAGATGCATGGCAAAAAAAAGAATTGAAAAATGTGCGCAAGTGGGTTTCTGATGGAGTGTATCAGCGTTTTAATGCGCAGTTTGCTATGATGAATAAATTATCACAAGTAAATAAGCTAACCAATATAAAAGTGGATGGCATTAAACTTGCCAATGCAGGTGTTGATGGGCATTATCAAACTGCCGATGTAGCGGTTAGTTTTACCATGGATGATGAATTTATAAGCGACAAATATCCATCATTCAATCAAAAATTCAGAGGCGAAAGTGCTATGGAGTACTGGACGTTTATAAAACGTAACGATGCTCAACAAAATAAAAATTTATATAACGATAATAATTGTCCTAACTGTGGTGCTACGTTTGATGTGAGCATGGGCGAGATTAGTCGTTGCAGTGCTTGCGGCACACTTACTAACAATGCCAGTTATGATTGGGTGTTGAGCGAAATTACACAAGAAGATGATTATAACGGTGGTACTAATTTTAGTAAACTAGGCGAATTACAACAGCTTACTAAAAATGATAGTTTATTTTCGGTACAGCGTATAGAAGATGTAGCATCTAATGTGTTTATGCAAACAATGGAAGTTCTATCGGGCGCACCAGAAAAAAAATTAACTCGTTTTGCGGATGCAGAAACCACTCAAAATATTTTAGCGCATAAAAAAGAGTTGGGTAATTTTATATTCGACCGTTTGTATTTAAACGATGTTGATTTGGTAGACTTCAACACAAACAACGAACGATTGAATTTAATTTTCTCATTAAAAGCAACTTACCAACGTGTGCAAGCCGGAGAAAAATTAAAGTTGATAGATAATGATATGGTTACAAAGCATTACGCTATTGTACTATCTAAAAACATAAAAGCCCTGCAAACAGCCGAAAAGGAAACTGTATTTAGTTACGAGTGTGCAAACTGCGGCGCACCTTTTACTGATACAACTAATGATGTTTGCCCATATTGTAGTGCTGCTATTATTGATTTTAACCGTAACTGGGTGCTTACATTTTTTAAAATGAGTTAATCTTTAAGAATTTATTTAAACTAAATTTACTTACATGAAAAAAATACTATTTATTACTTTAATCACATTGTTTTTTATTTCGGTAAAAGCACAGTACAAACACATTGGTGATAGTTTGTGTAAGCTAAAACAACAGGGTAAACTAACCGGAGACGAACAGTTTTATAATCCAAACGGTACAAAAACCTTGCGCCTTTCATCTTTAATTAATTCAAAAAAAGGCTCGCATAATAATAGCACTATGTCGTCTTCAACAGCATGTAATTGCTGGATACCGCGCGACAGCTCTTTTCATGCTGTGCCTTTAGATGGTAGCGGTTCAAGCACAGGGCCCGGTGTGCCTCCAAACTATGCTAACGATGATTGGTCGACCAATGGAATTACCCTGCCATTTAACTTTTGTTTTTATGGTTCAACAATGGGAAATGCAGCGAACCAAATGTATATTAATAATAACGGAAACATTTCTTTTGGCGCACCTTATTCAACATTTTCGGCAGTTGCTTTTCCAAGTAATCAGTATGTAATGGTTGCGCCATTTTGGAGTGATGTTGATACAGATGGCCCTAATAGCAGATTCGTATGGTATAAAATGACTTCAACTTATTTAATTATTCAGTGGGATAGTGTTGGTTATTATATGGCGCATGATGATAAATTAAACACCTATCAATTAATTATTACAGATGGAAACGACCCGATTTTACCGGCTGGAAATAATATTTCATTTTGTTATGGCGATATGCAATGGACCACAGGTGATGCTTCGGGCGGGACTAATGGTTTTGGTGGAACACCCGCAACTGTGGGGATAAACAAAGGTGATGGTACTACTTATTTTCAATTAAGTTTATTTGATAATAGCGGAAGCACTTTTACTAACCCAAGCGGAACTCCTACTGCAAGTGGTGTTAATTGGCTTGATTATAAATCTTTTTATTTTAATTCTTGCGGCTCTGGTGGCAACATTGCTCCATTGCCTACAAGTGGTTTATCTCCTTGCGGACAAGACACTTTAAAAATTTGTGCCGTAGGCGATACACTTTTACAAACAGTTAGTTTTACCGGGCCTGAGCCTGCTCAATCTGTTACTATAACCGCATCGGGCGGTGGTGCATTAGCCGGGCATTTTTCGGTTGTAAACTCAACACCTGGTACAACTGCATCATTAACTTTTATGGTAAATAGTGCCGGTTTAACTCCTGGTTTTTATACCGTAACCGTAACCGGAACAGATAATGGTACACCTGTTTTAAGTACAACATTAACTTACATTATTAATATTTTAAATGCGCCAATTCCAAATCCTGTTATAACAGTTAATCCTGCAATAACCTGCGGCAACACACCGGCTGTTATTAGTTTAACTAACAGTAGTAGTTACGATACTTATAGTTGGAGCACAGGTGCAACCACCTTTTCAATCAGCGTTGCTGTTACAAGTACGGTGCAAGTAACCGTTACAAAAAATGGTTGCTCAAAAACGGGTTCTGCGGTAGCGCAAATTTATCCGGTTCCAAGTCCGGTTGTTAATGGAGCTTTAAATATTTGCCCCCCAAGTGTAAATACAGTGTTATCAGTAAATCAACCTGTAATGGGTGGTACAGCTCCCTTTACATATAATTGGGATTCGGGTGCTTCTACAACTTTTACATTAACTGCAACACCCGGCACACATTCGGTTATGGTAACCGATGCGCACGGTTGTAAAGATTCGGTATCGGTAACTGTTACTACAAACACAGCAACAGCAAATCCGGTAAACATATCATCGGCAGGTAGTTTATGCGCAGGCAGCATAGTTCTTTCTTCATCTATTACAAATGCAACATCTTATTTATGGCAACCCGGTGGCGGAACTGCTTCTACGTATACAGTAAGCGCACCCGGTACATATAGTTTATCGGTTAGCATAAATGGATGTAGTTCATCAACTACATATACGTTAGCTAATCCGGTAACACCTACTTTAACCGTTACAGGCGATACATCTATTTGTGCAGGATCTAGCACAACACTTACAGTAAGTGCAGCTCCCCCGGGAGCATATACATACACTTGGTCTAACGGAGCTACATCTATAGGAAATGGTACCTCGCAAGTAATAAACACAACAGGAAACTTATATAGTGTAACAGGTGTAAACAGTAGTACACAATGCAGCAGTATAAAAACTTTTACGGTAAATAATTATAATAACCCTACAGTATCTATTAATGGCAATAACACCATGTGCGCTGCCGTGCCACACGATTTATTAACGGCTGTTCCTGTTGGGGTAAATGGTCCATATACTTATTCTTGGTCGCCAAGTGCAGTTACAACACAAACAAATAGCGTTACAAGTCCTCATACATATAGTGTTGTAGTTACTGATAGTAAAGGTTGTACAGCCAGCGCACAGTTTGTAGTTAAATTAAGTAACCCTACTTTACGTATGTTGCCTTATTATATCTGTCCAAATCAATCAACTATTATGCATGCACATGGCTCTGGTACCCCGCCCCTTAAATATGTATGGTATCCGGGAGCGATTTCAGGCCCAAGTTATACAACTTCAACAGCGGGTAATTACGCAGTTGTTATGACCGATTTTTATGGCTGTAAAGATTCGATTACAGTTAATGTAATTCAAAACCCTAAGCCACAGGCAAACTTTACTTATAGTCCATCAACTCCTGAAGATAACACGCCTGTAAGTTTTTCTAATACATCAACTATAGCTACACCCGATTCAATAGCATGGGATATGTGGAATTTTGGTGATGGCAATAACGATACTGTTTCGTCTATTCAAAACCCAGTACACACATATACCGTTGGCGGAACGTATCCTGTTACTTTAATTGTAGCAAGCAAAGAAGGTTGTTTAGATACTATTGTGAAAAACGTAGTTATTCAGTTTGCTATTATCGCTCCAAATATTATTACTCCTAATGGCGATGGATTAAACGAATTTTTAGCCTTTAAAAACCTGCTGTATTTTAAAAATAATAAAATATGGATTTATAATCGTTGGGGTACTTTAATTCATCAGGATAATGATTATAAAAATAACTGGACGGGTAAAGATTATAGCGATGGCACTTATTTCTACATCTTAGAAGTTCCTGATAAGCCTAAAACTTTTAAAGGATTTTTTGAGAGTTTAAAATAAACTTTGAAGCTTTTTTATTTTTCTAATGAACTTCTGGTTCATTAATATAAAGATTAAACGGCTACCTTTGCACGCATGTTTCTAAAAACGATAGATAGATATATTTTAAAAAAATTTATCGGCACCTTTATTTTTTCTATTTTACTTATTATTTGCGTTGTTGTTATTTTTGATATTTCTGAAAAAGTAGACAACTTTATTCATGCACCCCTGCGCGAAATTATTTTTGACCATTATTTAAATTTCATTCCCTTTTTTGCCAATAAACTTAGCCCCTTATTTGCTTTTATTTCGGTTATTTTCTTCACTTCAAAAATGGCAACCCGCTACGAAACCGTTGCTATATTAAGTAGCGGCATAACGTATAAAAGATTTTTGCGACCTTATATTATTGGTGCGGGTTGTATAGCCCTTACATCTTTATATATCAGTCACTTTGTAATTCCTAAAGCAAACCGACATAAACAGGCTTTTGAGGATAAGTATATAAACCAGCATTATCAAACAACGGCACGCAACATACACCGCCAGTTAGATAAAAATACGGTAATTTATATGGAGAGTTATTCGGATGGCGATAAGCGTTGTAATAGATTTACCCTGGAGAAAATTGAAAACTACCAACAATATTATATGCTTAGTGCCGATAATATAAGATGGGATACATTAAAGAAAAAATGGATAGCCTATAATTATTACGAGCGCATAGCGCATAGCGATAGCTCACAACAAAATTCAGCTAAGCGTTATACCGAAGAAATAAAGTTTGGGGCAGAAAAAGAAATTGACATAAACTTTAAACCCATTGATATGGGGCGTATAGAAAGTAAGGTAGAAGTGATGACTTACCCTGAATTAAAAAAATTTATTGCCGACGAAACAGAAAAAGGTTCAAGTGGCATAGAGCGTTTTGAAGTGGAAAATTATATGCGCACGGCTTTCCCTTTTTCTACTTTTATTTTAACTATTATAGGTGTTTGTATTTCATCGCGTAGGGTACGTGGTGGTATAGGTTTACACTTGGCTATGGGTTTATTATTGGCAGCATCTTACATGCTGTTTTCGCAAGTGTCTTCTACTTTTGCAATAAATGGTTTAATGTCGCCTTTGCTGGCTGTTTGGATACCAAATTTTTTATACAGCGGCATTGCCTTTTATTTATACCGCACAGCCCAGAAATAGATTAGAATTTGATTAGAAATACAAATCCTCGGCTTTTAAGCGAAGATATTTTCGTACCGAAAGGGCAGAACTTAATCCCGATATTAGGATGCCAAGCGAAATGGTTACTAAAAATAAAATCAGTAAATAATTGGGGTTTTGCACCACTAATAATTCAGGTATAAATTTGTTAGACGCGATTATAAAAACAACCACCAGTATATCGGCTATAATGCCTGCAATTACACCGTTTATAATGCCGTTTATAATAAATGGTTTTCTGATAAACGATTGTGTAGCACCTACCAAATACATGGTTTTTAATAAAAAGCGTTTAGAGTAAATAGATAAACGAATGGTGTTATTAATTAAAGCAACCGCAATAATAATGAGCAATGCAGAGAAGAATAAAATAATAGCACTTATTTTTTGCGTGTTTTTATTTATGTTTTCTACCAGCACTTTTTGGTAAACAACTTCGCGTACAATTTTTTCGGATGCAATTTCTTTTTCAATCCACACTAAACTATCGGGGTTGGCATACTCGGCTTTTATATTTGCATTAATAGAAGAGGGTAGGGGGTTAAAGCCTAAAAAAGTAACAAAATCATCACCTGTTTTTTGTTTCATTTCTTCGGCAGCTTCTTCTTTACTTTTGTAAGCAACATTTTTTATGTAGATGGCAGCTTCCATGGTTTTCTTAAGCTTGTCAATCTCAGGTTGAGGTGCGTCTTCTTTTAAATATACCTGAAAACCCACATTTTCTTTTACGTGGTTTACAATTAAACGCGCATTAATAAAAACCCAGCCAACCAGGGCTAATAAAAATAAAACTAAAGATAAACTCATAACCACCGTAACCGATGAAGTTTTTATTTTACTTTGTAGTGTGTTGCGTGCCATATCAAAAGCTAATGTACATTTGCTTTTTAGTTGTTTAACTTTGATAGCCACGTTTTAACTAACACACAGTTGTTGAATGCCCTTGCCTAAGCAAACATATACAGCCCTTATAAAGCAACACGCTAAGCGTTTGGGCTTTGAATATTGTGGTATATCTAAAGCCGATTTTTTAGAAGAAGAAGCTCCACGTTTAGAAAAATGGTTAAACAATAACATGCATGGCGAAATGAAGTATATGGAAAACTACTTCGATAAACGCTTAGACCCCCGCTTGTTGGTTGATGGTGCTAAATCAGTAGTATCCTTATTACTTAATTATTATCCGGAGAAAGAACAAAATCCTGATGCACCAAAAATTTCTAAATATGCTTATGGGGGCGACTATCATTTTGTGATAAAGGAAAAATGCAAAACACTTATTGATATTTTAAAAGAAGAAATTGGTGATGTAAATGGACGCTGCTTTGTAGATTCCGCTCCTGTAATGGATAAAGCCTGGGCGCAAAAATCGGGCTTGGGTTGGGTAGGAAAAAACACTAACCTTATTAATAAAAGCAGTGGTTCTTTCTTTTTTATTGCGGAGCTTATTATTGATATAGAACTTGAGTATGATGGCTCTGTAAAAGATTATTGCGGCACTTGCACCCGTTGTATAGATGCTTGTCCTACTGATGCTATTGTTGCACCTTATGTGGTTGATGGGAGCAAATGTATTTCGTATTTTACTATTGAGTTAAAAGAAAATATACCAACTGATTACAAAAATAAATTTGATAATTGGGCTTTTGGCTGCGATGTGTGCCAGGATGTTTGCCCTTGGAATAGATTTAGTAAACCACATACCGAGCCATTATTTAATAACAACAGCGATTTATTAGATTGGGATGCTAAACAATGGGAAGAAATAACCCAAGAAGTTTTTAGTAAAGTGTTTAAAAATTCTGCCGTAAAACGTACTGGTTTTAACGGTTTAAAACGAAATCTAGATTTTTTAAAATAGTGTGATATATCTCTTTGTAAAAATGTTCAAATAAAACAGGCTTTAATAGTATAGTAAATACAAAGCCAAACACAGCACCCCAAAAGTGAGCGTTGTGTCCAATGTTATCTAACTGGCGTTTGCCCATATACCAGCTGTACCATAAATATAAAATACCGAAAAGCCAGGCAGGTATATAAAAAGGAATAAATAAAATACCCATGCCCATGGTTGGATTAATTAAAATAGCACTAAACACAATAGCGGTAACGGCTCCGCTGGCACCAACCGATGAGTAACTTGGATTATCTCGTTGCTTTATGAAATCGTAAAGAGAGGAAAAAAAAATACCGCCTACATATAGTAAGATATAATAGAATGTACCTTTCTCTTGAAAGATAATAGGGAAATATTGTTCTTCTAATGCTTGCCCAAATAAATAAAGCGTAAACATGTTAAAGGCTAAGTGCATATAATCGCCATGCAAAAAAGCATGTGTAAACAACCTGTAATATTGTTTGTTATGAAAGGTTGCATAAGCACTAAATAAATATTTATTAAAAATCTTTGCATCATTAAATGCCCAAAAAGAAAAGGCAATGCAGGCAACTATAATAGCGGTTGTTATCATATAAATCTTTTACAAATATACCAATAAAAAAAGGCTGCATTAGCAGCCTTTTTTTATAAAGTTGGTTTTACTTAATCAACGTTATCGTGTAAAAAAGAGTTGTTTGGTTTTATTTCCATTTTTTTATCGTCTCCTTCGCTTAATGTATAACGAGATACATTGCTTTCGGTAGAATAATTTACATTATCTAACTTAATGTTTTGACGAACGAAAGATGGTTCTTTTTCAAGCTCATTTAAACCTTCTGAGGACTTTAATTTAAATGTAATGTCTTTCAGTTTTTTAATACGCTCTTGTGCCATGCGGATGCGTTCTTCGCGCTCCAATTTTTGTAAATCTTCAGCACTTAAGTTTTCAAGGCTTTTTGCCTCTCCTTCAACTTCGTTAGATGAAGAAACCATTTTAATTTCCATGGTCATTTCTTCTTCTGAAGAATCAGTTGATTCAGTTACGCTACTTGTAAAGCTATACTCTTCTTCGTTTACTATTTCGTTTGAAGATGACTCATTTGTAATTACAAATTCAATTTCGTTTTCCGATTCTTGATTTGAAACCACACTTATTTCTTCTTCTGTATTTGTAGAAGTAATTTCAGCTGTTGTTTCTTCTGATTTTTTAATCAACAAGAAAGGCTCATCTTCTTTTTTCTCTTCTTCCTTAATTACTTCTTCAATATTAGTTTGCACTATTATTGTATTTGTAACAACAGGCTCAACCACTTCCGGTTTATGCGACTCTAATACACTTACAATTTTCTCAGGTTGTTTTGCTGTTTCAAAACCACTTGGCTTGTTGCTTTCAAAACCTGTTGCAATAATGGTAACACCAACGCTATCACCTAACGATTGGTCGATGCCGTAACCTGTAATTAACTCAGCAGTATAACCACTTGCTTCTTGTATATAATCAGTTATCTCACCAAATTCATCCATAGAAATATCATCGGTACCACTCATGATATTTAATAATACGTGACGTGCACCACGAATGTTATTGTCGTTTAATAAAGGAGAATTTAAAGCTTGTTCAACCGCACGTATAGCACGTCTTTCGCCTGATGCAGAAGCGGTACCCATAATAGCCACACCGCTATCTTTCATTACTGTTTTTACATCATTAAAATCTACGTTAATGTGTAAGTTAATGCTGATAATTTCTGCAATAGATTTTGCAGCACCGGTAAGTACATTATCTGCATGAGCAAATGCTTCGCTCATTTTTAAGTTACCGTATATATCGCGTAATTTATCGTTGCCAATAACAAGTAAAGTATCAACATACTTTTTCATTTCTTCTAAACCTTGCTCGGCTTGCTGTTTACGTTTTTTGCCTTCAAACACAAAAGGCATAGTAACTATACCAACTGAAAGGATACCCATATCGCGTGCTACCGAAGCAATAATAGGAGCTGCCCCTGTGCCGGTACCACCGCCTAAGCCTGCTGTAATAAACACCATTTGTGTTCCGTCAGATAAATAACTGCGTATTTCTTCAATAGTTTCTAAAGCAGAATTTTTTCCCATTTCAGGAATTGAACCTGCACCTAAACCTTTTGTAAGTGCAATGCCTAATTGTATTTTATTAGGCACCGGACTAACTTCAAGTGCTTGCTTATCTGTATTACAAACAATAAAATCTACACCTTTAATGCCAAGCTTAAACATGTGATTAACTGCATTGCTGCCGCCACCGCCTACACCAATTACTTTGATGATTGAGCCTGGTTCTTGTTGTATTTCGAATTGCATCATGTGGTTTTGTATTTTAAATGATAAGGTCTTGTTACCGATTTGCTAATTTCTCGATTGTTAGGCCTTGTTTTTATGTTCTATCTACTTACTTTTAAACTGCTTATTGTTAATTGTTTAGCTTATTCAACATCATCACGCAACCAATCGGCTACTTTATTGCCAAATGTTTCAAAAAATTTACCGCGTACTTTGTTTGAGTGATTAGCCGGTTTTTTCTTTTCTTTTTCTTGCTCTTCGGGTTTCAATTCAATTTTGCTTTCAAACGTTTTGTTTGTTTTGCGCATTTCATCTTCCATCTTTTTAATGCCCATCATAACCAAACCTACACCAGTTGAGAACATAGGGTTAGTAACATTTTCAGAGCTTTTTGCAAGATGCTCGTTAGGTGTACCTATACGGCAATCAATGCCTGTAAAGTACTCCACTAACTGAGGTAAATGTTTTAATTGAGAACCACCACCTGTAACAACAATACCGGCTGCTAGTTTCTTTTCGTAACCCGAGTTTTTTATTTCATATAATACAAAGGCAAGAATTTCTTCCATACGGGCTTGTATAATATGCGCTAAATTTTTCACCGAAATTTCTTTATGCGGACGGCCACGTAACCCAGGGATAGAGATTACTTCATTCTCATGATTTTCTATGGCTAATGCCGAACCAAATTTTGTTTTTAATAATTCAGCTTGGTTAGTGATGATTGAACAGCCTACTTTAATGTCTTCGGTAATAATGTTACCACCTAAAGGAATAACGGCTGTGTGACGAATAATGCCATCATAAAAAATAGCTACATCGCTTGTACCGCCCCCAATATCAACCAGCACAACACCGGCCTCTTTTTCTTCTTCACTTAAGCACGCATCAGCAGATGCCAATGGTTCTAAATTTAAATCAACCACTTTTAAACTGCTACGGTCAACACATTTATAAATGTTTTTTACGGCAGAAACTTGCCCGGTAATGATATGGAAATTCCCTTCTAAACGAACGCCCGCCATACCAATTGGATTGCGAATGCCTTGCTCGTTATCTACAATGTAATCTTGCGGAATTACGTGTATAATTTCTTCACCCGGTTGCATAACCAAACGATGCATGTTGTCAATTAAATTATCTACATCGCGCTGTGCAACTTCTTCCTCAATTTGCTGACGTGTAATCATGCCACGGTGTTGCAAGCTTTTAATATGCTGCCCTGCTATACCAACTACAACTTCGTTTAACTCGCAAACCTGCTCCAATTTAAAAGTTTGCATTTCGCCTTTTTCGTTTTTAAGCGTAATGTCTTTAGTAAGCGCATCAGCTACGGCTGCTTTAATAGAACGAATGGTATCTTCGATATTAGACACAACGCCACGTTTAACACCTAATGAGGGTGCTTTACCTATGGCAAGAATTTCAATTTTACCATACTCGTTTTTACGGCCAACAATTGCTGCAATTTTTGTTGTTCCGATGTCTAAGCCTACTACAAAGTCTGATGCTTCCATGTTTTTTATTTTTTAATGCAAACCACTTGGTTCTTATATTTTAAATTAATGATTGAATATTTATTCCAACCATTTACGCTGTTTAATCCTTGGGTATAAAATATTTTAAGTTTCTCGAATTTATCTGCGATATCATCATCGTTTCCAAAAATTATTTTCTGATTTCCAATTGCAGGATATAGTTCAATTTCTCTTTCGTTGTTTACGTATGCTTGTGTTATTAATCCGTTTAAAAGCGAATCGTTTTTAATGTAGTTGGCTATTTCGTATATATCATCTATTACAGTGATGGCTTTAAATGCCGAATCTTTTTCTATTTGAGGAATGGAGAAATTATAAAACTGAGAATATTTTTCGGGGATAAAACCATTTACAATTAACACGCGTGCCGTATAATGATCTGCCAAGGGCATAATGGTTGCTTTGTTATCTATATAAAAACTTTCGCCACGTGTGTTAATGATGCGTACAACAGGTTTGCGTTGTTTTACGTTGATGCTTACATCGCCACTTACGGTAACAGCAACTTCTGAACTGGCAATAGATGGATGTGTATTTAAAGCTTTCTCTAAACGATACACATTTATATCTTTCATAGGCTGATTGATAAGTGTATCATTTCTGTCTTTCAGAAACTTTAAAATATCATCTTCATCCAAAAAACTATTGTCATCGTCCTGCTCAATAGTAACCGTAACAGTTTTACCTTTTACTTTCTTTTCGCTGGCAGTTACAAAAGCTAACGAACTTACTAATCCTGCAATTCCAAGAAACCAAAGAACAATTACTCCTATCTTTTTAAAATTAATTTTCTTCATTTTATAATTTCACCCCTCAACAAGTTTAGGATGACACTTCCATTTTCTTTTTCAAAAAACCTTCTATAGGTTCAACTAACATATCTATATCTCCGGCGCCTAATGTCAACAGCACTTCTGTATTATGCTCCTTTAAGTAGTTAAGCACTTCGTTTTTCTGCAGCACTTTTTTGTTGGTCGATTTCATTTTGCTCAACAACATCGTTGAAGTAATTCCTTCAATGGGTAACTCACGTGCAGGGTAAATGTCTAATAACAAACATTCATCCAGCATATCCAAACTCTCTGCAAAGCCATCAGCAAAATCGCGTGTGCGCGTAAACAAATGCGGCTGAAAAATGCCGGTAATTTTTTTAGCCGGATATAAGGCTTTTGCTGCTCCAATGGCTGCCTTCAACTCTTCGGGGTGATGCGCATAATCATCGATGTAAATAACATTTTTTGTTTTTACACGATAATCAAACCTGCGTTTTACACCGCCAAAACTTTGTAATGCTTTTTTTATTACAGCATTATCAATGTTTAGTAGTTGTGCTACAGCCACTGCCGCTGTTGCATTTTCTACATTATGCAAACCCGGAATGCCTAACACAGCATTACTTAAATACGACAAAGAACTCGCTACATCAAAATAAAAATCACCGTCACGTATCTCTACGTTTTTCGCACAGAAATCTGCTTCTAAATTTACAGCGTATGTTTGCCTCTTTACTTCAAGCGATAATGTGTTATCAACATTTTTCTTAACAATTAAATGCCCCTTAGGGTTTACCTGATTTGCAAACATGGTATACGAATCATGCATATAACTCACATCACCATATATGTCTAAATGGTCGGCATCAACACTTGTAATTACTCCCATATAAGGGTGTAAAGTCAAAAAAGAACGGTCATACTCGTCTGCCTCAACCACCACAAATGTATTTTCAGTAGGCTGTTTGTTGCCTAAAAGTAAATTGGTGTTGTAGTTTTTTGTAATGCCTCCCAAAAAGGCGTAGCAATCGAATCCAGCAGTTTTTAAAATATGAGCTACTAGCGAAGAGGTGGTTGTTTTGCCATGTGTGCCGGCTACAGCAATGGTTTTAAACTGCTTGGTTATTTCACCTAAAACTTCAGCACGTTTTTTTAAGGTGTAATTTTCTTTTTGAACGAAAACAAATTCAGTATGGTCTTTTGGTACGGCTGGAGTGTAAACAATTAAAATGTTTTCTTTTTCGTATTCGGCAAGCAAGTAATTCAAATACTCTACATTCTCATCAAAATGTATGTCTATTCCCTCGTTTTGTAATTCACTAGTAAGTACGGTTGGCGTTTTATCATAACCTGCCACTTTAATTCCGTAGTGATTAAAATAACGAGCCAGTGCACTCATGCCAATGCCACCAATGCCCAAAAAATAAATAAGTTTATAGTTAAACAAGTTCATGTGTCAGATAAATTATTTGTAGCCCACTAATTTTAAAACCTCACTTGTAATAATTTCTGCGGCATTTGGTAGAGCCAATTTTGCAATATTTTGTTTTAATTCTTGTTGTTTGGCGTTATCGGTAACAAGCTTAACGGCTTCGTTTACCAATTTGCTAGAGGCTTCGGTATCTTTTACTAAAATGGCTGCGTTTTTATTTACTAACGACATGGCATTTTTTGTTTGATGATCTTCTGCCGCAGTAGGCAGTGGAACTAAAATGCAAGGCTTTTGAATGATACACAATTCTGAAATGGCACCTGCACCCGCGCGCGATACTACACAATCTGCCACGGCATAGGCCAAATCCATACGGGTAATAAAATCAACTGCTTTTATATTTTTATCGGCAAATGGGGCTGCTTGTTGTTTAGCAGTATCAATATAAATTTTACCCGTTTGCCAAACTAATTGAATGTTGTTATCGGCTAACTGTTGTAAACCTTTACCCATTGCCTCGTTAATGCCCTTGGCCCCAAGGCTACCGCCAACAACTAGAATGATTTTTTTGTTTCCGTCTAAACCGAAAAACTTTAAACCTTCTTCACGTTTATCAGCTACTTGTTGTAAATCTTGTCTAACCGGGTTTCCAGTCAAAATAATTTTTTCTTTAGGAAAAAATTTATCCATTCCCTCATAAGCCACACAAATTTTACTAACCTTTTTCGAAAGAATTTTATTTGTAATGCCCGGGTATGAATTTTGTTCTTGAATCAACGTTGCAATGCCTCTTGATGATGCCGCACGTAACATAGGCCCACTGGCATAACCACCCGTGCCTATAACAACATGGGGTTTAAAATCGTTTAATATTTTTCTGGCTTTTAAAATGCTTGATATAACCTTAAATGGAAAAGATAAATTTGAAAGCGTGAGTTTACGTTGCAAACCGCTTATCCAAAGGCCTATAATTTTATAACCCGCAGCCGGAACTTTTTCCATTTCCATTCTGCCTTCAGCACCCACAAATAAAATATCTGCATCGGGCACTTGTTTTTTTATTTGATTAGCAATAGCAACCGCGGGGAAAATATGCCCGCCTGTGCCACCACCACTTAGTATAACTTTAAGCTGTGGCAAGTTCGCCTCCTTTCTCGGTTTCTATTTCTTCTTTGCCATCGTTATCATAAACTTCGCGGCTAACACTTAAAATAATACCAACCGAAATACTAGTAAACCAAATAGATGTTCCACCCATGCTCACTAATGGTAATGGCTGACCTGTTACTGGAAATAAATTAACCGCAACGGCCATATTTACCATGGCCTGAAAAACTAAACTAAAACTTAAACCAACGGCGAGTAAACCGCCAAAGGTTTTTTCTGCCTTTCGTAAAATCCGTATCGACCTAAAAAATAAAATCAAGTATAAAAACAAAAGTGATAGCCCCATTAATGAGCCATACTCTTCTATAATAATAGCATATATAAAATCAGATGCAGCTTGCGGTAAAAAATTACGCTGTGTGCTGTTGCCCGGGCCAACCCCAAAACCATATCCACGGGCTATAGCAATTTTTGCTTGCTCTGACTGATAATTACTTTGCGAATCTCCACTTGTGAAATTCTCAATACGGGCTTTCCATGTAGCACCTCTGCGCATAATGTCGGGCTTTACATAAATAACTGTTCCAAAAAGTATTCCGGCTAATAAACCTGCCCCAACAATGGCTCCAATAAATTTTAATGGAACTCTGCCAACAAACATAATAAGCAGACAAGTGAAAAATAATAAAGCAGCCGTAGAAAAGTTTGCCGGAAAAATTAATGCGCAAATTATTCCAACAGGAAGAAGGATGGATTTTAAGATAACTTTAAAATCACCTAACTGATCTTGTTTTATAGTAAGCATACGTGCTACAAAAACAATGAGTGCGAGTTTTGCAAAATCGGAGGTTTGAAAGGTTAAACCAATCCCCGGAATTTCTAACCAACGATTTGCCTCGCCTGCACTAACACCTTTTAGTAACGTAAATAATAAAAGCGGAATAGAAATAATTAAACCAACTTGCGATAAGCGCGAAAATAGCTTGTAATTAAATTTATGTACCAGGTACATAATTACAAACCCCATCAGGCATATCAACCCGTGCTTTATTAAAAAGTACTCGGTGTTTCCGCCTTTTGATTTTTGCGCCAAGGCGTTACTTGAACTGTATACTACCAATACAGATATAATGGTAAGTAAAAATACAACCATCCAAATAACGCGGTCGCCTTTTATATAGTTAGTTAGTTTCAATTTTTAAGTTTAAAGAGAACGAACTGATGATTTAAATTGAGAGCCACGGTCTTCGTAATTTTGAAACAAATCAAAACTTGCGCAAGCCGGTGATAATAAAACCGCATCACCTTTCTTACCTAATTTGTAAGAATAAGAAACTGCTTCGTGCATTGATTGTGCTTCAACAATAGTTTCAACTGCTGAAGTGAAATTTTCAATCAGCTTAGAGTTATCTACTCCTAAACAAACAATTGCTTTTACTTTACTTTTTACTAAATCGTAAAGCTGTGTGTAATCGTTTCCTTTATCAACACCACCCATAATTAACACTACAGGTTTAGTCATGCTTTCTAAGGCATACCATACTGAGTTAATGTTTGTAGCTTTCGAATCATTAATAAATTCAATGCCATTAATGGTTGCAACAACTTCTAAACGGTGTTCTACATTTACAAAATCGCTCAGGCTTTCGCGAACGTTTTCTTTACGTACATCAACCAGGCGTGCTGCTATTGCAGATGCCATTGAGTTGTAAACGTTGTGCTTGCCTTGTAGGGCTAATTGTTCTATGGTCATGGTTATAGGGTTTTGGTTTATATTTATGGTTATTTCGTTTTCGTTTAAATAAGCTCCGTCTTGTTCAATTTTTTTTTTGATAGAAAAAGGATAGCGAGTTGCTTTAGGATTTACTTGTTCTAAATATTGCATAATGGCTTCGTCGTCTGCGCAATAAATAAAAGCCCCATCGGCAGTTTGATTTTGCGCTACGCGGAATTTTGAAAGCGCGTAATTCTCAAACTTATATTCGTATCTATCTAAATGGTCGGGAGTAATATTTAAAAGAATGGCTATGTCTGCTTTAAAATCATACATGCCATCTAACTGAAAACTGCTTAATTCAATAACGTAGTAATCAAAATTTTCGGTGGCTACTTGCCATGCTAAACTCTTACCTACGTTACCCGCTAAGCCTACATTGTAACCTGCGTTAGTAAGTATGTGGTAGGTTAGCATAGTAGTAGTTGTTTTACCGTTGCTACCTGTAATGCAAATCTTTTTTGCGTTGGTATATCTGCCTGCAAATTCAATTTCAGAAATTACCTTAATGCCTTTTGCTTTTGCTTTTTTTACCAAGTCGGCTTTATCTGGTATCCCAGGGCTTTTAATTATTTCACTGGCATTTAAAATTTTCTCTTCGGTATGTAAACCTTCTTCAAACGCAATATTATTTTCTTGCAATATGATTTTGTACTTTTCTTTTATCTCACCTTTGTCAGATACAAATACATCAAAGCCCTTAGCTTGCGCCAGGATAGCAGCACCCACGCCGCTTTCTCCGCTACCTAATATGGCGATACGTTTTTCCACTATCTAAGTTTCAACGTTACAATGGTTAGTATGGCTAACATGATTCCTATAATCCAAAAACGAGAAACAATTTTTGATTCATGTAAACCACCTTTGTGATAATGGTGATGAAGAGGTGCCATTTTAAATAAGCGATGTGTTTTAGCATATTCAAGTCCGTGTTTCTTTTTTCTGATTTTGAAAACAAACACTTGCATTACAACCGAAAGATTTTCTACTAAAAAGATTCCACATAGAATAGGAATTAAAAGTTCTTTGCGAATAGCAATAGCAAACACAGCAATGATGCCACCCAATGCTAAGCTTCCGGTATCGCCCATAAAAACCTGAGCGGGATATGAGTTATACCAAAGGAAACCGATACATGCACCAACAAACGCCGCTATAAAAATTACTAGCTCACCCGAGTTGGGGATATACATAATATTGAGGTAATCGGCAAAAACCATGTTACCCGATACGTAAGCTAAAATGCCAAGTGTAGTTCCAATAATGGCAGATGTGCCCGTAGCCAAACCATCCATGCCATCGGTTAAATTTGCCCCGTTAGAAACCGCTGTTACAATTATAATTACGATAGGAATAAAAATTATCCATCCCCATTTATTACAATCATTACAAACCCATCCGATTAAATTGTTGTAATCAAACTCGTTATTTTTTACAAACGGAATAGTTGTTTTTAATGTCTTAGTTTCTTCAATGGCATATTTAGGTGCTTTATATTCGTTACCCTGACTTATAGCCACATCAAAAGAAGTAGATTTTGGACCGCTTGAATAAACACGTTCCTTAACGGTAACTTCAGGATTAAAATAAAGCGTAACACCAACAATTAACCCTATACCAACTTGCCCTATTATTTTAAATCGCCCTTGTAACCCTTCTTTATTTTTTTTAAACACTTTAATGTAATCATCCAAAAACCCAATTAAACCAAGCCATACAGTAGATACCAACATTAAGATGATATATACATTATGAAGTTTTGCAAATAATAAAGTCGGGATGATAATAGCAGCAAGAATAATTAAACCACCCATAGTAGGTGTACCTGCTTTTTGTTTTTCGCCGGCTAAACCTAAATCACGAATGGTCTCGCCAATTTGTTTGTGGCGAATAAAATCTATAATGCGTTTACCAAATACCAATGAAATAATTAACGATGTAATTACCGCCATAGCTGCGCGAAACGATATGTACTGAAACACACCTGCACCCGGAAAATCAAAGGCTTTGTGAAGCCATGTAAACAAGTAGTAAAACATTATACGTTAAGTGTTTTTAAGGTTTCTTTTAAAATTTCAAAATCATCAAACGGATGTTTTACACCTTTTACCTCCTGATATTTCTCATGCCCTTTACCGGCAATCAAAATAATGTCGCCGGGTTTGGCTAATGAACAGGCGGTTTTTATGGCTTCTTTTCTATCCGTAATACGTAATGTTTTTTTTGCATCAACCGGGTCGACGCCTTTTTGCATTTGATTTAAAATTTCTTCGGGGTCTTCGCTGCGCGGATTATCAGACGTAAGAATTACTTTATTGCTAAACTGACAAGCAATTTTTGCCATAATAGGACGTTTAGCAGCATCTCTGTCTCCGCCACAACCGGCAAGTGTTACCACTTGCTCGTTACCTGTACGAATTCCTTTAATAGTTTCTAAAACATTTTTTAAAGCATCGGGGGTGTGTGCATAATCAACAATGCCAATAATGCCTGTCTCTGATTTTAAATATTGAAACCTTCCCTCAACCGAATTTAAAGTGCTAAGTGCCGTAAGTATATTGGTAGCATCTTGCTTTAATAAAACGGCTACGCTATAAACAGCCAACACGTTATAAGCATTAAACATGCCAATTAGTTTTACCCAAACTTCTTTGTTGTCAATGTTTAGTAATAAACCATTTAAATGGTTTTCTACAATGCGGCATTTATGGTCGGCAGGATATTTAAGCGCGTAAGTAACACGAGTTGCTTTGGTGTTTTGCAACATCACCATACCGTTAGCATCATCTTTATTGGTTAAAGCAAATGCTTCTTCCGGTAAATTATCGAAGAAAGTTTTTTTAGCTTTAATGTATTCGTCAAATGTTTTGTGGTAATCTAAATGGTCGTGTGTAATATTAGTGAACACTCCGCCCGCAAAAGTTATTCCGGTTACGCGGTGTTGCACAATAGCATGCGAGCTAACTTCCATAAACACATACTGACAACCTTTTTCAAGCATTTTGCTCAGCAACTCGTTTAAAGAAATCGCGTCGGGTGTTGTATGTGTAGCAACAAGTTCTTCGTTGTTAATTTTATTTTTTACAGTAGATAATAAACCGACAGTATAACCTAACGATTTAAAAAGATTATATAAAAGTGTAACCGTAGTTGTTTTACCATTGGTACCGGTAACACCAACTAATTTTAATTTTTGCGAAGGATTATCATAAAAGTTAGCCGCAATAATTCCTAAA
>Ga0207046_10100_pt1 | contig 24379 bp, 20 predicted proteins | sample Alteio_BWMinCont_66_FD_153303 | JGI IMG/M metagenome (GOLD analysis project Ga0207046, IMG submission 153303) | Enriched cells from forest soil in Barre Woods Harvard Forest LTER site, Petersham, Massachusetts, United States -... | ecosystem: Environmental > Terrestrial > Soil > Temperate forest >...
CTTCCGCCACGGCATGAGGGCATCGGAAGTCTGCGGGCTAGAATTGAAGGAGTATGAGGTCCGGGGGGCGGGTCCAAGAAACTCAAGGCAAAATCGTGGGCAGAGGCGATACTGAAATCAGGTGTAAGAACATGAAAAGGACCGCGATCCTGGCCGCAATGCTAGCAGCGGCTTTGCCCGCCTCTGGGCAAGACAAAGTGACGACCAAGGAAGCATTCGTCGCCAAACTCGAAAGCGATGGGTCTTTCATTGCCTTAAGCGATGGCTCAAAGTTTACAGTGGAACTTTCCTACAGAGACATCTCCAAGAAATGGGCAAAAGGAATGGTTGCAGATTACCGCTTGTCGCCGGATGGCCGTTGCCCCCATTACGAGGTGGAAACGAAGTCCAGCCAATACGTTTGTGTTTCTCCCCCGCTTTCCCATGGAGGAAAAGGCATAGTTATTCAGGTTGTGCAAATGCTGACAAAGAATGCGGTCGTTACGAAAAACTCCTCTTTCGCGTGGTCCACCGTCAGTCTGATACCGTCGTGGCAAAGAAACGCAGCACAGGCGACTGGGCTGGAAATTTCGAAGGGCACGTCCGTAGCAACCGAGGTCACAAGAATCGTCGGTATGGACGCGATCCTCAACGAACAGAAGGTGAGGCTTAATTGCGCTCAATCCTCATGTCATGGTTTGAACGCAAATTCGTATACATCCGAACTGAAAGGCGCAGACGTTTGGATTACGAGCTATGGCATGCGATGGGATGCCAAGCAAGAGAAACTGGTACAAGCTGAGTACAACGAGCATTGGAAAATCGTAGGTCCGTCGGAATGACAGGTACAAAACGGAGCAAACGGGTCGCGCAGATTTTTATTGCTGCAACGTATAGGTTTCTTGCCATGGTCTAAAATCATCGCGGTGCCCTCACTGTGTAGCGCGCAGAGCCGGAATCCTCGGCGAAACGTGAGTACCCAATCGCCGGTTATGCGGCCTAGTTCTCTTTAGGCAGCCATCCATGCTCTCCGGGTAAGACCGAAATTCCCACTAGTCCATTCTGAGTTATTCCGGAAAATAGTATCTCGTGCTTACGTACCCGCAACTCCTCGAAGTTTAGGTTCATATTTTTTGGAGAAGGTCTTATCTGGGCGAGTTCAAGATTCAACATTTCAGCAGGCAACACCAAGGAAGCATCGGTCCTCTCAATCGGCTCCCAGGACAGTTCGGCTCCGCTGATCGAATAAATGACGTAATTGTTCGCTACCAGATTCACGCGCTGTATATCCTTGGCTAACGAAGCAGAAGCGATTATTTGTATGAATGCATGGTTCAAGTCGCCCATGGCCGAGAAAGGAGAATCTTTGACTTGGCCCCCCCGCTTCAATCCTATCTAGCGATACGTATCCCATCACAAAAACATTGCTCAAGACGCTGAAGGGCCGAGGCTGTCCATTGTTTGGTGCCATGGCAGGGCTTGACCATACTGCGCTTTTCATTCCCTGAATTAACGGACCAGCAAATGGGGGCCTCAACGTCGGCAGGTGTTCAGCAGTTGGAAATGCGCTTAGGAAGAGACCCGACCGCCCCGGGTTCACGAATACATCGTGCAATTGAACATGGAATCCGAATTGTCCCAAATCCTTGCCAGTCATTTGCTTCCGAATAGTTGCAATTGCATAGATACCGATCAATGGTCTGTCGCATTCCCGAATGAACATTGGCCGTAAGTCGCCAACTGGGCTTTCAAATTTCCAAACGTAAACGCTGGCAAATGCACTCAAACACAAAAGGACACAAGCCATCCCATAGAGTCGAACTCGATATAACGCTGGCTTGACGGGTGTAACCGCGAATGAAGCTTTTTCCCCGCTGGCAGTGAGTATTATGGATTCCCGTGGTGCTGATTGAGCCTTTATTTCAGCGCCAATACCCTTGCTTACGTCGTAAGCGGCCTTGAATGCGTGGCAAACGACCATGAGGAGCACGCCCCAAAACAAAGGAATGACGATCTCCCACCTCTCAGTGATGAATCCATGGCCAATAAAGTAGATTATGCCCATGCCTAAAATAACCTTGTCGAAGATTTCTTCTCGCATAGTCGTCAAAAAGGTGGTGAAAAATGCGCGGAAAAATCGGATAGGCAAAGAGGAGTGCATGGCATCAGGAATTGTACTCAATCGGTATTAAGGCGGGTAGTCGATTCCCCGGAGAGAAGCAGTTGCCCGACGTTAAGCCAATTTACGATGAAGAGTCACGACTAAAAGTTCGGCGGTCGTCACGACGACATCGAATGGTCGATGCATTTTTCAATAGGCGAACGCCCAATCACCATCGCACGCAGTGGTGACTTCATGCCCGGCGTTACTCAAGTTCCTCGCCAGCCACTTTTGTTGCAGGATTTCGTCTTCGAAGATGAGAATTTTCATTCTCTTCTCCATTGAAAAACTCATTGAGTTCGTCACACATTTGTCTGGTGAAGACCAGCAACGGGCATTTCCCGCTCTGGTCAAGAACGCATTGGCTGTGTCTCTCGAAAAGCTCGTAGAGCGCGGCCGGCGTAAGCTCCCGCTTGGGGGTTTTCAAAATGCCACCAGGCGGGACTTCAGCATCAGGAAAATCCCCGCGTAGCCGAGCACGAAGATCATGAATTGCATGAGGTAGCTCGAATCCTTCCGCAGCACGATATGCCGGAAGATGAGATACCAGAAGTCGAGGCAGAACGGGCCGAGCACGCAGAAACAGACCTTCATCAACCACCGCTCATCCGCACTGCCCCAAAACCAAGCGGCAGCACAGAAAAATGGCAGCGTCAATGTGAATCCGACCATCACTATGAAGTTGAAAATGCCTCGAATCACTGTTTCTCCTGACGTGCTGCTCACGCGGCGACCAATTGCTTCTGCGTCGCATCCCTGACCACGCGAACGACGCTGGCGCGGCTGATTCTGTATTTCGCAGCAACGTCGGTCAGCGACATTCCGGCGAGGCGATCGCGGACGAGCGCATGGCGGTCAACGCTGAGGGGAGCGCGCCCGAGGCGGCGTCCCTCAAGCCTTGCCCTTCGCATCCCACTTTTTATCCTTTCGACCAAAATGCTCTTCTCCAATTCGGCAATGCTGCCAATCAGCGTGACGAACATTTTCCCCATCGGGGTGCTTGTGGCTATTGCCTCGCGGGCGGAGATGAACTCGATTTCGAGGTCGTGGAGTTCATCCACGATCTCAAGCAAATTCCTTGTGCTCCTAGCGATCCGGTCGAACGCCGCCACCAGCACCACCGAGAACTCCCCTCGACGCGCATCATTCATCATCGCGTCGAGAGCCGGACGCCGTGCCTTCGAACTAGAGACTCCCCGGTCGCAATACTCACGGGTTACCTCGAAGCCCCGCTGCGCTGCCAGCTTTCGGAGATCGTATAGCTGAGTCTCCACGTGTTGCTCTGGCGTGCTCGTGCGGCTGTAGATCGCGGCTCTCTTCATTAATTCTCCTGTTTTGCTCCAAAACCGAACCGTTCGATTTGTCTCAGGCAGGCTATTCAAGCTGCTCCTACTCTTGGTATACAGCGGCCGGTCGGGAATTGGCTAGGAAACTGCCCTCCTAAAAGAAAACTATTGGTTGGCACCGATGGGGGATTGGCCGCCGCATCCTTTCGCGAAAGAATGGCGTGCTAGTAACGTCAAGGAGAAACAATTGGCCCAAACGTCGCCAGTGAAAGCGCCACCCGCATTCCGCATCCGCGTCAACGGCATCTACATGCCGGAGATCAACGTACGCCGCAAGGACAAAGACCCGAAGGGCGACATCGAGCTTGTCGTCAGGGACGAAAACATCGGCTGGTTCGTGGTCGATGAAAACAAGGACATCCACAGCGGGCTGCCGAAATTCGTCGTGGAGTACCGCGACGAGGATGCGTGGGCGCTGATCCCCGACGACATGCGGCAGGCCTCGGCCGACAAGGGCTGGAACACCACCACTGCGGAAGGGCTAATTCGGGTTCTTTGGTACGCCGGAGTGCTGAAGTGATGGACGAAATGATGGATGAGCTCAAAATGAACCAGATGGCTGACGACATTCATCTGATAGCCGCCCCGTTCCGCCTTGTCGGCGAATGGCTCAAAATCCTGGCTTTCATCCTCGTGCTTCCGGTGGTCTTCCTTATCTCGTTCGTCTACTGGATGCTCACGGGCACGCCGATAATGAGCCGCGACGAATGCTGGCTGGCGCAGCGGGTCCTGACCGTCTTGGCCCCGTTCATCCTCGGTTTCTTGCATCTTTTTTACGCGCACATTCGGAACGCGAAAAGGCATGAGGACGCCAGCACGGTTGCGGGAATGTGGACGTGGATTGTCGGGGGCATCATCGCCATGCCTTTCGTGGCGAAAGCCGTCTACCAAGACGGAAGCTATTACAATTCGACGAGCACGTTCGTCACCCTGCTGCCCCTCAGCATCATGCTGGCGGTTTTCACCGTCGCTGTCGCAAGCGAATTCATGGGCGCGAACGACAGATTCTGGAAGGAATACGCGCAGCCAAAGACGGCTCCCGCTCCCGTTGATTTGGATTCCCTGCCGATGGGCGTCTGCGGTCACTGCCATAAGGACGGCGACGAAGACAGGGACACTGCTATTTCACAGCCAGAACGAGGCCTATGCGGTGCAGACATTGACCGCATTCCCAATGGTTGGGCAACAATCGCCAAATACCATGAGCCGAACTGCCCTTGGGTGCTTCTCAAGGGATACGCAATACACCCAAATAACAGAGCAGCCTAGCCCGTGTATCTCCGCATCTTTTCCATGCGAGCGTCCGCGGGGTCGCACTCGAAATCCTCGCGGACCCGCCGCCCCGTCCATTTCTTCGACCGCTTTCGTCTTTTTCCGAATTCAGTTGCCTCTGGATTGCCTGCTCGATTTTTTTAGCACCGACACCGAAAGTGGGCCTCGAATCGCGGCCAGCGCCCACTCAGGCGTCGAGCATCGTCACCATCGTGTCTGCTTGAGCTTTCGTTATGTAATTGGACATGTTCCTTCGCCGCGCCTTCCCCGATCCCAACGCCCACTTGACCAGTATCCACTTGCGGACAAGAAGCGTCCGTACTATAGGCGTCTGCCAAAAGCCCCTCGATAGTCATAACAGTACCGCTGGTTCCTTGCATCTTGCCCGTCGGCTTTCCACCATCCATTTGGGAGTTTGTGACGGAGTTTCGAGATGGAAACACTTGTGTTCCCAGCGGAAGCAGACATCTCGAAGGAGGCAACATGCTGTTGAAGAAAGGTACTAAGATTCGATTGCACGACGTAATTGATATGGAATTTGATGAAGATAGCAATGCTACAGAGTTTGCGGAAGACATTCTCCACGGAGGACCTGAAGTTAGTGGGGAGGCATTTGAAGTCCGAGATTTGAAAGGGAACATCTTGGGACAAGCTTGCCATGACTCCGACCGAACCAGATTGAACTACCCGCCTTCTACTTATCCTTCTGAACTCAGAAATAAGTACTGCCGGAACGAAGCTCAAGAGTGGATTGACCACTTGACCTACCGCAACTACGCTTACAATCGCCGAAGACTCCCAAATGTGTCCCCGGAATATTGGAAGAAGTTTTATGGCGCTGGTTCGATCACATGGCTGGAACGAATGTTCCACGATCGTCAACTCCCTCCGAAGGTTGAAGGTCCGACGGTTGTTGATCGAACCGTGTCCGCGGACATTCGTGAGGCAAGTGGGAAACTGGATGAAGCCACGGACGGGCCGAAGGAGCTGAGGTATGGTTGCGACCGGTGCCATATGTCGTTGTCGGTTGATGGTTTGGTGATCCATGAACTTGGATGTCCTAACGAACGTAAGACTTGGGTTCCCGAGGGTGGTTGGGTTCGCTACGTTGAATGCCCCGACTGCGGGAGCGAAGTCGAAGAAGGTAAGTCATGCAGCCATGTCCTTCCCATGGACGAGGATTAAATGCAGATTCTCAGAAGTGAACCGATCGAGCGCCGCACATGGGGTGAAAGAGTCTCCGCAGTCCTTGACCTTGATCCCGCAAACTTACCAGCGTTGCATCCTACGGCGGGCGAAATCGCCCGGACGAGCTAACAGCGGTACCGGGAGCGATGGAAGACAGCAACAACAGTACCGTGCCAGATTTGATCGCCGAGCTGGACCACAACGCCGAAGGCTACGGAGTCGCGGTGCTGGCGTGCTCAAGTGAACCACCAGCAATCGGAGCGAATGATGGACGGCCGCACAATGAACCAGATGGCCGACGGCATCCGCCTGATCGCCGCACCACTCCGGGTTGACTGCGCTTGCATGAGGGCGGGTCCGAAATGAGCCCAGCAGTTGTCGATGGCAGCGGGAAGAAAAATACGAGTGCAAGAATTTCGAAATCGAAATTCGTGTCCGGTGTCCAATGCCTCAAACGCCTTTACTGGCAAGTTCACCGGCCGGAACTCGCCGCCGAACCTGACGCCGCTCGCGAAGCAATCTTGGAGCAGGGGCAGGAAGTGGGGCGGCTTGCCCACCAGTTGTCCCCTGGCGGAGTGGAGGTCAGCTACGGCAGCGGGCTCGATGACGCGATCCGCAGGAGCCGAGAGTTGGTCGCGAACCCGGACGTTCCGGCGATCTTCGAGGGCACGTTCGAACACGGCGGCGTGCTGGTGCGAGTGGACATCCTTCAACGCCGCAGGGACGGCCGATGGCGTCTGATTGAGGTCAAGTCCGCCACAGGCCTCAAGGATTATTACCTCGACGACTTGTCAATTCAGAGCCATGTGGTTTCTCGCTGCGGCCTGGACTTGGCTTCGGTCTGCCTGGCGCACGTCAATCGGGACTATGTCTTTGACGGCGGCTCCATCGATGCGCGGCGATTCTTTCGCATCAAGAACCTTACTCGGCGAATCGCCAGCTTGCGGCCCAGGCTGACGCTCCAGCTTCGGTCGGAGTTTCGTGTTCTCGCCATGCCGAAGGCTCCCGACATTCCTGGCGGACAACACTGTAGCCGCCCCGTCACCTGCGAATTCTTCGATCGTTGCAATGAGCCCGTTCCTGACGATCACATTCTGCGACTTCCTAGAGTTCACGCCAATACCGTCGCAAAGCTTGTGGCCCTCGGCGTTCAATCAATTCACAGCATTCCCGAGAGCTATCCGCTTGCGGAACGGCTCCGTCGTGCGTGTAGCAGTGTGCAAATGCGAAAGCCGTGGTACAGCCCAGAAATCGGAGAAGAGTTGAGCAAGCTGAAGTACCCGCTCTACTTCATGGATTTTGAAACAGTGAACCCCGCGATTCCAAGGTTTAAGGGCATGCGCCCCTATCAGCAGATTCCTTTCCAGTGGAGCGTCCACGTGCAACGGCAGCCGGGCGCAGCGCCCGAGCATTTGGAATTCTTGGCGGGCGACGGGAGCGATCCTCGGCAGGCGTTCATCTCTGCGCTGTGCGATGCGCTCGGCGACCGCGGCAGCATCGTCGCGTACCATCAGCAATTCGAATCGCAGCGGCTCTCCGACCTTGCCTCGTGGCTGCCGGAGTTCTCCGGGCGGATCACGAAGATTCAGCGGCGACTCTGGGACTTGCTGCCAATCGTCCGCGATCACGTGTATCACCCGGCGTTTGGAGGTTCATTCTCGTTGAAATCGGTGCTGCCTGCGCTCGTCCCTAGCATGACCTATGACGGCATGGCCGTGGCGGACGGGCAGGCAGCCGGACTCGCTTGGGAGTCGCTGGTGTGTGGCGGATTGGATCGGGACGAGGGCGACAGAACTAGGAAAGCGTTGTTGGACTATTGTGGGCAGGACACGCTGGCGATGATCAGGCTGGTGGAACTCCTCCAGAGCGAGGCAATCTAGATGGCAAAGGCGGAGGCTCATCTTTTTCCTAACTAACCTGCCACTCATGCGACCGCAATCATGTGGCTCCCCTCGGAGGCCGTCATTCCAGTCTTAGCCGGAGTTCCGCTTCTCACGGAAGAGCTAGCTGGAGCTTTAGACACCTTGTCGCAGAACTGCCCCATTTGGAACATGCCTGGCGGAATGCGAACGGCACACTAAGAGCGTCTCGCGCCACCGCGACTGAACGGCGGGCCGAGGACTAAGGCCAACAATTCCGGGTTGGAAACTGCGTTAGCTTGCAGAAAGTGCGGCCATGCACATGATGAACTGCCCAAACTGTGGGAAGCTGACTAGATTTAAGACGTCGCGGAGACTCGGCCCGTTTTTCATGATTCTGCTCACCTTCGGCTTTTGGCTGCTGGCGATCTCCTTCTCTCCGTTGCGTAGTAGTGCCCAAACTACTCGGCCAGACACGGTGGACAAGCCAATCCACGACGCGTTTGAGGCTACTAAGATAATCTCGGTATCTTGCGAAGTTGAAGACGGCGTAGTGAGCGCTGACGTTTGCAGATTCTTCACGAACGCCCTATACGTTAAACTGGGCAAGCATATTACTGTTCAGGCATTCAATAATCCTGGCGAAGATGCGGCTAGGAAAGGCGTGCTTGGCGCGTTTGGCTTGACTGGCAAGATTAGCTTCTTCATGTCGCAGCGTCTGGGCACCTACGTGGTATTGCGGTTAGTGGAAACTGGCGGCCCTGACGCTACTCGCTTGTACGTCGGCGGAACTTCGTACAATCCGCATGTCAATCCCATGGCCAGCCAAAACGAAGCTGTTGCGAAAATGATATGCGACACCTCAGCAGACCCAGCAGCCTGTACAGGTAAGTTTGGACGGGAAGAATCCGAGGCCAGCCAGCAGCCAAATCATTTTCAACTCCCGGTATGGTCTGCCAAAGAGGGGATTGGACACGACACCGGACCCACCGATGCGGAGAAAGCGGTGGCGGCAGGACAACTGGCCGGAGACTTTGCAGCTTATTGGTACAAAGTTCTCAAGACAGACTCCGAAGGGCCACCGGCGGCAGCCACCGCGATCCGAACCTCCGCCGAAGAAGGGAATGCCAATGCACAATACAATTTAGGTGTTTTCTATGAACGGGGCCAAGGCATTCCCCAAAACTACGCCCAAGCGGCCTACTGGTACCAAAAAGCCGCACAACAAGGCTACGCGGCCGCTGAGAACAATCTTGCGGGGATGCATCTAGATGGTCTAGGTCTACCCCGGGACTACACGCAAGCACTGTACTGGTATCGTAAAGCCGCCGACCACGGTCTGTCCACAGCGCAAGAAAACCTCGGCGACCTCTATTTCCTAGGTAAAGGTGTTACACAGGATTACTCGAAAGCTGTCTTTTGGTATCTAAAGGCCGCTGAGCAAGGTTATGGGAAGGCACAGTACAATCTCGGAAACATGTACCACAATGGTCGAGGCGTAACCCAAAACTATGCGGAGGATTACTTCTGGACATCGCTTGCGGCATCAGCAACAGACTACGGCGGTAAACTTAGGCCCGAGGATCTTCAAAAATGGCGAGACGAAGCTGCATCTCACCTGACACCAGCGGAACTATCTCAGGTCCAAGAGCGCGTGCGGAAGTGGCTTGAGGACCATCCGCCAAAAGCACCGTAAGTGGCGGTGAAAAAACCACCTGTTTCCACACTCGCATCCACCGGATGCCATTAGGCGAGTTTGCAGTACCGTTCGACAAACATCTGATCGACGAACGTCTATAGCTGTGGACATCTGCCCAAAAACATACGATTTGTGCGCGCCAAATCGGCTATCGAGAAGTGCCTCATCCTCTGACATTTACCTGACCGGCGGCCGGTTTGTGGGCAATCAATTACGCCGATTCGTGAGCTTCTCTCGGTGTTGTTTTTGCACGACCCCCGCCGCTCCTACCAACCATCCTTTTTCCCAGCAACGACTTAGCGATTTCTCCGGACAGAGTTAAACTTACTGCGCGGGACCACCCAGCAATGAAAGCAGCGCTAAGAGACAAGCGATGAAGCCAACAGTGCCCCACCAGAAATATTTTCGCCATGACGATCTAAACATCCCGAGCAGAAACGCCGTCACAGCGAGATAGCCGACTGACCGCAGTGCATAACTGTTCGGGTGAGTTGTCAGCCACACCCATTTGTATTCTCGAATTAGATACTCGGACGCAAAAATGAAGACCGCGGAGCATATAAGAGCCGCCATGACGCACAGGAATGAAGCTATTCGTTCAATCCGGATTTCGAGATTCGACGCTTTCGATTGGTGCGTGGTGACATCGCCGCTCAATCGCGTGATGGATGCTGCGGATTCACTTTGTACAGTTCCCAACTCCTCGGTAAGGGCATTGACTCTGCCCTCCAACGTCGTCTTGTCTTGTAGGAGGCCGTCGCGCTCACTCATAAGTTCCATGCGCGAAAGTTGGCTTCGTTTTTCTGCGTCTACGCGTGCAATCCGCTCTCTCTCTTCTTGTTGCTTCGCCGCGACCAGTTCTTCGAGCAGTTGCGCATTGTCCGCCGCAAGCGCTGCGTCCACAAACTCCTTGAATTGACGATCATCCTTCGACTTCTTTAGCTTTTCCAGAAGCAGGTCATTCGCCAGAAGAGCGCAAGCGGTCTCTTCTTTGATATCTTTGTACGAAGCGAGCAGGGAAAGTAGCTTGCTAGTGGCTTCACTCGATTTGCTAACGGTTCTGAATTCCGCGATAGCGAAAGACTCCGCAAAAGACTTATCAAATTCCGGGCTTGCTGGAATGAACGGTCTAAGTAATTGCAGGAATTGGTTCGGCAAAATGGTGCAAGCTAATTCGGTTCGGCTGCGAAGCTCTTGCCAATCAAAGCGGCTCAAGACGGTGTCGCACGTAATGATCAGTCCTTTGGCATCCAGTGAAGAAGCCGACGCCGAGCGCTGGTGGCGAACGCAGTCTAGAACCGTCATGTCATGATCCACCGCCTCGTAAGGTTTTTCTCGATGACGGGTTGCAAGGAACTCTTGGTAGTGGTTTATGAGGTCGGCGCGCTGTTCCAAACGTTCCCCGGGCTGACGATATATAAGAATTCCTTTATCTTTGAGAAGCTCGTCGGGGTGATCAAACGGCTGAAAAAAAGTCTCGGGGTCTACGGTGTGCAGCGCGTTTTTTTCGTGGAATTTTCTTTCTATGCTGCTCACATAAGGCGAGCGCAAGGCAGCTCGACTGAGTGCCTGAGGCCAATGCCTGCCTTTAAGATCGCTAGTTATCGCTACGATGGTCCGGTGCATCTCTGCAAGAGTGGCTTCGTGGTACCGCAACTTGAAAGGGAGATGATTCTTAGTTACGACGGAAATCAACTCCTCTGATACGGCGTCGAAAGGGTTGACATGCAATCCGAGAATTCCGAACAAAAAGTTTGTATCTAAGAACAACGTGAGTTCCCGAAGCTGCGACTGAAGGCGGGCCGCGACTTCCGGAGGCGCACTTAGCGAATAATAGCTGAATGCTCCGTCCGCAAGTTGAACGATGAACTTCGTCCGGTCTGAGTCGCTTCCCACAGAGGACAGAAATAGGTGGATTGCATCTTCCACGACTTTGCGCTGACTACCCTTGCAGTTTGAGTCCGCAAGGATGTCATCTAGGGAAGATTTGAGAACTCGGGAATGCCCTGGATTGCTCGCCCCTCCCGCATCTAGTAGGGATACCGTCTGTAACCCGTGCCGCCTGAAGAGAGTCGAAAGGTACTGTTGCAGGCAGTCCCAAGCTTGTTGACCTTCTAATTCAGCGCCGAACTTAGCCAGGCATTGGGTAAGCCATTGTCTTTTTACGCGGCCTTGCAACAAACGGGCGGATTGTATTCGGGTTTCAATGCGAGCGCGGGCCGTGGTAGCGGCCACGTATTGATTCGTTCCTGGCAAGCACTTTACTTGCCGTTGGGAAACCAATAGGTCTAGTGCGGTTTGCACACGATCCGTGCTCATGTTCAAGCCGAAAGTTGCGACAAGCACGGAACAGAGCTGTTCTGCGGAAGAAAGAGATTCCTCCGGAAACAGAACGAGACATTGAAGACACAACTGCTTGAGAATGTCGTCTCCGTGTTGGGCGTTGGTGACGGCCACAAATCCTAGCAGTGCCTCTAGCGAGGGTTCGGTTTCGGGAGACAACTGGGGCATCTTCCGGCCGTTCACGATGATTTCGATGTGCTTTTCGTGGTGTTGTCCTTGCGCGCTGTCCATGTTCCCCTCCGGTCCCTCCGGTGACCGGGGAGACTCGTAAATCATGAACCTCCTTTCTTTCGAATGTCAATCACTCTAACGCGTACGTCAGCCTGGCAAACTGTCAGCAGCGCGATGTCTGGCGTCAGCCTCCTAAACGTGTTTGCTGTGTTGACATGCCGGAGATCCAGCGTAAGACTATAGCCGTGCCTTCAACGCGTTCCGACCACCAACTCCTATATAGCCAGTTTGGCCGGATACTCGCAGAGGCCAGAAACAAGAAAAAGATGTCACAGGAAGTGCTCGCGCGAGAGTTGGGACTATCGCGGACTTCCATTACCAACATCGAGAAGGGCCGCCAGCCCGTCCAACTGCACACCCTCTACCAGATTTCTCAACTGCTGTCCGTGGAATTGAAAGATCTACTGCCCGCACCTCAACTCGTTGAACGGCCCAAGGCCTACCAGGACGTGAACGTCAGCCGCACCGATTGGCTGGAAACGATGAACGTCAAATTGCCTATTGGAGGAATAGATGCGCAAACGAAGGGACATAGAATTCGAAGCAAGAATGCTTCTCGAAAATAATGCCGTTTCGCGTCCTCCCATTCCAGTCCGAGAGCTCGCTACGGCACTGCACATTGATGTCCGGTTTTCTGTCGGCAACGACGATGTATCAGGGGCACTGATCCGAAGTGACGACTCCGTCGTGATCGCAGTCAATTCGGCCCAACACGAAAACAGGCAGCGCTTTACAATCGCGCACGAAATTGGTCACTTTCTCCTCCACAAAGGGACGCGAGTCCATTTTGATGACGACTTCAGAGTCAACTACCGGAAGGCAGACACCACGGGATTGGCTACGGTTGACGAAATGGAAGCGAACTGGTTCGCCGCCGCGTTGCTAATGCCGGCAAAGTTCCTGAAGAAGGACTGGCTAAGGCTCCGGCTTGAAAATCACGCAGCTCCGTCAGCTATCCAGTCTCTTGCAGTGAGATACAAAGTGAGCTCTAAAGCCATGGAGCTCCGGCTCGTGAACTTGAGTTTCATATCACCCGTGGAATAACTGTGGCCAGTGACTCATAAGACCGGACCACACGGCAGCTGCTGCGCCGGATTCACGAGCTCCCAGCCTAGGTTCCCATGCTGAAAGCAATGTTTCACGAACCGAGCGACCTCTTGTTGAACTCACGGTGGCGCTCTTCCGTAGCGTTTTCTCATTTCTTCTTCAGAACGCCATCTAAGCAAGACGACTGCGATTGACGTTCTCCTGATGTAAGATTCAGTCTGCGTTACGGCCACGAAGAGGCAACGTCCTAGTCAGACCCGACGTTTCGAGCAGTTATCGTGCCTGCGGTTAGTTGATGCCGAACCGGACCTGCACTGCTGGCAGTGGGTTCTTCATCGTCGATAACGGTAATGAGGGCTGGAAGGTCCCACGGTACCTCCACGACTGGCGCCAGGTCTGCGACATCCGCCGCCGTTTCGCGGTGTTGCTCGAGGGAGTCACTGGGACCTGTCCGACCGGAATCACCACTGTGAACCGATTATCGCGAAGGAGTGAACGCAATCGTGGACCAGGCAACGCACAATAAGATCGTCTCCTTCATCTGGGGCATTGCCGACGATGTCCTCCGCGACCTGTTCAAGCGCGGCAAATATCCTGACGTCATCTTGCCGATGTGCGTCATCCGGCGCATGGATGCCGTGCTCGAGCCAACCAAGCAGAAGGTGCTCAACACCAAGAACGTGCTGGACGAGGCGCGCATCACTGAGCAGCGCGCTGCGCTTTGCGATGCGGCGGGCCAGGCCTTTTACAATACCTCGAAGTTCACGCTGCGAGATTTGAAATCACGCGGCAGCCAGCAGCAATTGCTTGCCGATTTCGAGGACTACCTCAACGGCTTCTCGCCCAATGTCCAGGATATTCTCGACAACTTCAAGTTCCGCAACCAGCTCACAACCCTCTCCAAGGCCGACGCGATCGGCACGTTGATCAACAAGTTCCTCGACCCCGACATCGATCTCTCGCCTGCTGGCATCGACAACCACTCGATGGGCACGGTCTTCGAGGAGCTAGTCCGCAAGTTCAACGAGGAGAACAACGAAGAGGCGGGCGAGCACTGGACGCCGCGCGACGCAGTTCGACTAATGGCGAACCTCGTGTTTTTGGCCATCGAGGCCGAGATCAAGTCCGGCACCTATATGCTCTACGACTGCGCCTGCGGCACGGGCGGAATGCTAACCGTGGGGGAGGACACGCTAACGGCGATCGGAGCGAAGCGCGCCCAGCAAGTCAAGTGCCTGCTCTACGGCCAGGAGATCAACCCCGAGACGTACGCCGTCTGCAAGGCGGACATGCTGCTGAAGGGCGAGGGCGAAAGCGCCGACCATATCGTCGGCGGCGCGGAATGGTCCACGCTGTCGCACGACGCCTTCCCCGCCCAAGAGTTTGACTTCATGCTCGCCAACCCGCCCTATGGGAAGAGTTGGAAGAAGGACCTTGAGGCGATGGGCGGCAAGGACGGAATGCGCGACCCACGTTTCAAGGTGATGCATAAGGGCGAGGAGCTTTCGCTCGTCACCCGCTCCAGTGACGGGCAGATGCTGTTCCTTGCCAACATGGCCTCGAAGATGAACGCCAAGTCCGCCCTCGGCAGCCGCATTGCCGAAGTGCACAACGGCTCGTCGCTCTTCACCGGCGACGCGGGCCAGGGCGAGAGCAACATCCGCCGCTGGCTCATCGAGAACGACTGGCTTGAGGCCATCGTCGCGCTGCCGCTCAATCTCTTCTACAACACCGGCATCGCCACTTACATCTGGGTGCTCTCCAACAAGAAGCCCGCCCACCGCAAGGGCCAAGTGCAGCTCATCGACGCCAGCCAGTGGTTCAAACCGCTGCGCAAGAACCTTGGTATGAAGAGCTGCGAGCTCTCGCCCGAGGACATCGAGCGCATCAGCCGTACCTTCTTCGACTTCAAAGAAACGCCCGAGTCGAAAATCTTCCCCAACGCTGCCTTCGGCTACTGGAAAGTCACGGTCGAGCGCCCGTTGCGCCTGCACAGCCAACTCACCCTCAAGGCCATCGAGTCGCTGAGATTCACTTCGGGCGACGAAGACTTGCGCGCTGCGCTCTACGAGGAGTTTGGCGACGACCTGTTCACCCACTTCCCCAAGGTCTCGTCCGCACTGGAAAAGCGCCTGGCCGATTGGGGCAGCGGCGATGACGAAGGCGAAGACGAAGAGGGCGGCAGCACGGAGACGGGCCTGCCCGAGAAGAAGAAAAAGAGACTGCTCGACGCTAAAATTTGGGAACGCGACGGGCGCATTGTCGAAGTGGCGACGAAGCTACGCGCGGTGCTAGGCGAGATGCTTTTCGAGGACCACAACGTTTTCCGGGCGCGGGCGGACGCGGCACTGAGGAAGGCGGACATCAAGCTTTCGGCCTCCGACCTCAAGCAAATCCTCAAGGCCGTGAGCTGGCGCGTCGATACCGCGCCGCCCGTCATCCTCAAAGTGCACAAACCCCACACCAAGATCGACCCGCTGCGCGGCATGTTCGAAGCCAAGGTGGACGGAAAGCCGGCCGTGGTCGAGTACGAGCCCGACCCCGACCTGCGTGACACCGAACAGGTGCCACTGCTGGAGGATGGAGGGATAGAGGCCTTCATCCGCCGCGAGGTGTTGCCCTACGCGCCCGGCGCTTGGATCAAAGAGGACGCCACCAAAATCGGCTACGAGGTCAGCTTTACGCGGCATTTCTACAAACCGCAGCCGTTGCGCACGGTCGAAGAAATCAGCGCAGATGTCTTGGCCGTCGAGAAGGAGGCCGAGGGGCTGCTGGATGGCTTGCTGAAGGTACGCCAGCCGTGATCGCCGACCTGAAGCCGTATCCGGAATACAAGGAATCGGGGCTTCCGTGGCTCGGGCCGGTGCCGGAGCATTGGTCACGAGAGCGGGCGAAATGGCTCTTCACAAAAATGGCGCGGCCCGTTGATACTGCTGACGGCGTGGTTACTTGTTTCCGGGATGGCATGGTAACTCTTCGTAAGAATCGCCGTTTGCGGGGGTTCACCGAGGCAATCTACGAACTGGGCTACCAAGGCATCCGAAAGGGAGACCTAGTCATTCATGCGATGGACGCCTTCGCGGGTGCGGTTGGCGTATCGGACAGTGATGGGAAGGCCACGCCGGTTTACGCGGTGTGCCGGCCAAAGCCGGGCGTCAACGCGCATTATTATGCCTTCATCGTACGTGAGATGGCGCGATCGCAGTGGATTCTGGCACTCTCTCGCGGCATCCGGGAACGCTCGACCGATTTCCGTTACGAAACTTTCGGCAGACAACCTGTACCTTTGCCACCGCCCGCCGAGCAGGCGGCGATTGTGCAGTTTCTAAGCTGGGCGAACGGCCGGCTGGAGCGAGCGATCCGAGCGAAGAAGAAGGTGATCGCGCTGCTCAACGAGCAGAACCAGGCCATCATCCACCGGGCCGTCACCCGCGGCCTGGACCCGTCCGTTCCCCTCAAACCCTCCGGCATCCACTGGCTTGGTGACATTCCACAGAATTGGGAGGTGTGCCGAATCAAGTACCTGCTCCGGGAAGTAGATGAGCGATCGACGACTGGCGGTGAACCGTTGCTGTCGATGCGGATGCATCACGGGCTGGTTCTCTTCGCGGATCATTTCAGCCGGCCGCCTCAGGCAGCGACACTAGTGGGCTTCAAGATTGTGCGTCCCGGTCAATTCGTTGTGAACCGGATGCAAGCGGGCAATGGTGTTATTTTCGCCTCAACCCTCTCCGGGCTGGTTAGCCCTGACTATGCGGTGTTTGATCCGATCGGTGATGCAAATGTGGAGTTTCTGGGAGAACTGTTCCGCAGCCGAAAAGTACGTGCGAAGTTCCGCGCTGAGTCAAAGGGTCTTGGCACTGGCACATCAGGTTTTCTCCGCCTATACAATGACCGGTTAGGGGCGATCCACGTTGCCCTTCCGCCCCGTGCGGAGCAAAGGAACATACTCAAGGGAGTTTCAGGAGAACTATCAGAAGTAAACACCGCTATTTCGCGCCTCGAACGCGAAATCGAGCTTCTCCGCGAATACCGCACCCGCGTCGTCGCTGACGTGGTTACCGGCAAGCTCGACGTGCGAGAGGCTGCGGAGCGGCTGCCCGAGGAAGCCGCACGCGACACCACCGAGGACGACGCCGACCTGAGCATCGATCCTGAAGCCGCGGACGAGGAGGCCGTCGCATGACCACCGACACCAGCGAGAGGGGCCTCGAAACGCTCATCATGCGCCACCTGACCGGTGTAGATGGTTTTGGCGCCACTCCGTGCCCAGTGTCGGAGAAACCGGACGCAAGCGGCACTGGCTATTTCGCAGGCAGCGCGAAGGACTACGACCGCGCGCATTCGATAGATGTGCCGCAGCTCTTCGCCTTCCTGCGCGCCACCGAGCCCGAGGCGTTCAAGAAGCTAGCGATCGCTGATGCAGGCGAAGACAAAGGCATCAACCGCCTCAAGTTCCTCGCTCGCCTCTCGGCTGAGACTGGCAAGCGCGGCGTCATCGACGTGCTGCGCAAGGGTGTCGAGCACGGGCCAGTGCACTTTGATCTCTTCTACGGCACGCCCTCACCGGGTAACGCCAAGGCCGAGGCACTGCACGCTCAGAACCGCTTTTCCATCACGCGCCAGCTCGCCTACAGCGTGGACGAGACACGCCGCGCGCTCGACCTCTGTCTGTTCATTAACGGCATGCCCATCGCCACCTTTGAGCTCAAGAACAGTCTTACCAAGCAAACGGTTGAGGATGCAGTAGAGCAGTACCGCCGCGACCGAGACCCGCGCGAGCGACTGTTCGAGTTCGGCCGCTGCGTCTTGCACTTCGCGGTGGACGACGGCGAGGTGCAGATGTGCACCCAGCTTAAGGGCAAGGCTTCATGGTTCCTGCCTTTCAACAAGGGATACCACGACGGCGCGGGCAACCCGCCCAACCCAAAGGGCCTCAGGACCGACTACCTCTGGAAAGAAGTGCTCACGCCATCAGGACTGACTAACATCCTCGAAAACTACGCGCAGATCGTAGAAGAGAAGGAGCCGCGCACCGGCAAGAAGAAACGTAAGCAGGTGTGGCCACGCTTCCACCAACTTGGCATGGTGCGGCAGGCACTGACCGATGTACATACACACGGCGCAGGAAAGCGGTATCTGATTCAGCACTCGGCGGGAAGCGGTAAGTCAAACTCTATCGCCTGGCTCGCGCACCAACTCATCGGTTTGAAGCGCAACGACAAGGAGGTATTCGACTCGGTCATCGTGGTGACCGACCGACGCCTACTCGACGACCAGATCCAAGCCACCATCAAGCAGTTCATGCAGGTTGGGGCTACCGTGGGTCACGCCGAGCACTCCGGCGACCTGCGCAAGTTCATTGAGGAAGGGAAGAAAATCATCGTCTCGACGGTGCAGAAATTTCCCTTTATCCTCGACGAGATCGCGACCGATGCCGGCAAGACTTTCGCCATTGTCATCGACGAGGCACACTCCAGTCAGGGCGGGAAAACTTCGGCGGCGATGAGTCAGGCGCTTAGCGCTCCGGCGGAGGACGAAGACGCGGGACCCGACCCCGAGGATACGGTGAACGAGGCGCTCGCGAAGCGGATGGAAGCGCGCAAGATGCTGGGCAACGCCAGCTACTTCGCCTTCACCGCCACGCCCAAGAACAAGACGCTGGAAATGTTCGGTGAGCCGCTGCCGCCCGACGCCGAGGGCAAGGTCAAGCACCGGCCGTTCCACGTCTACACCATGAAGCAGGCGATCGAGGAAGGCTTCATCCTCGATGTGCTCAAGAGCTACACGCCGGTGGACAGCTACTACAAGCTGGTCAAGAAGACCGAGGACGACCCAGAGTTCGACACCAAGAAGGCGAGGAAGAAGCTGCGACGGTACGTCGAGGGCCACGATCACGCGATCCGGCTAAAGTCCGAAATCATGGTGGACCACTTCCACGACCAGGTGCTGGCGGTCGGGAAGATCGGCGGACAAGCGCGGGCGATGGTGGTCACGAGCGGCATCGAGCGTGCCATCCAGTACTTCTACGCCTTCAAGACGTATCTCCTGGAGCGCAAGAGTCCGTATCAGGGGATCGTCGCCTTCTCTGGTGAACACGACTACGGCGGCGCGAGGGTCAGCGAGGTTTCTCTCAACGGCTTCTCAAGCCGCGACATCGCCGCCAAGATCCAGACCGACCCGTACCGCTTCCTGATCTGCGCCGACAAGTTCCAGACCGGCTACGACGAGCCTCTGCTGCACACGATGTACGTGGACAAGCCGCTCTCGGGCATTAAGGCCGTGCAGACCTTGTCGCGCCTCAACCGCGCACACCCGCAGAAGCACGACTGCTTCGTGCTCGACTTCCAGAACAACAGCGAGGCGATCACCTTCGCCTTCCAGGACTACTACCGCACCACGCTGCTCGCGGAGGAGACCGATCCCAACAAGTTGCATGACCTGAAGGCGGCGCTGGATGCAGCGCAAGTGTACTCGCCGGAGCAAGTGCAGCAGGTGGTAGAGTTGTTCCTCGGCGGGGCGGACCGCGACAAGCTCGACCCCATCCTCGATGCATGCGTAGCGGTCTATGTGGACAAGCTCGACGAGGACGGCCAGGTTGACTTCAAGGGCAAGGCCAAGGTGTTCTGCCGCACCTACAGCTTTCTCTCATCGGTGATTCCATACAGCAACGCGGAGTGGGAGAAGCTGTCGATCCTGCTCAATCTGCTCACCCCCAAGCTGCCCGCGCCGCAGGAAGAGGACCTCGCCAAGGGCATCCTCGAGGCCATCGACATGGACAGTTACCGCGTCGAGAAGAAGGCAGCCATGAAGATCGCGCTGGCGGACAAGGACGCCGAGATCGAGCCGGTGCCGACGGATGCTCACGGCCACAAGGCAGAGCCCGAACTCGACCGCCTGAGCAACATCCTCAAGACGTTCAATGAGCAGTTCGGCACGCTGTTCACTGACACCGACCGGGTCGCGAAGCGCATCCAAGACGACATCGCCCCCAAGGTTGCCGCCGACGCGGCCTACCAGAACGCGAAAAAGAACACGCCGCACACCGCGCGCATGGCCCACGATCAGGCGCTGGCCAGGGTGATGCAGCACCTCTTGAGGGATGACACGCAGGTCTACAAGCAGTTCGTGGAGAACGAGTCGTTCAAGCGCTTCGTCGGCGACATGGTGTACGCGCTCACGAATTAGTGATGAAGAAGGCTGGGCTGTGCGCTCCGGTTGCCTCGCATCAGGCACGTACGCAATTGGCACGTGCCTCTGGAAGTGCGTATCAAAGCACCTCGTTTGATACGGCTCTTTTCTGTGGGGCAGGAGATCGAAGAATCAGATAGATGGACAGTCTCGATTTGGCACCCTTTGATAGTTAAGGAAGGTGCTAGTTTGCGAGCAGGAGAGTCAGGCGTTCCAGCCCACGATGCCGCGCCTGCTTGGCCCAAAAGGTCGCAGCGACCCTATCCACCAGAATGCCGCACCCTAACCATGCCGCGAGGGTCGCCCTGCATGTAATCGGCTCTGGCGCAGCGGGGCGATTTTGCCTTTTATTGCCGCATTTCTTGGGTGGGTTGATGGGCGCCAAACGTCCCCCATTTTGCCCGAGTGAGTTTTATGGCCTCGACAGCCTCCGGTGCACACGTTCAACAACAAATTCAGGAATTCGAAGGGTCAAGGGCCGTCGCCTGCCGAAGCGGGGCTTTTGGTTTCCGATTACTAGGACATCTGGTTCGTTTGCGAACAGTCTGCGTATAGTGTCTTCACTCAGTTTCCACAGACTGGCGATTTCGGCAACGGTGTAGTGCTGAACCGCAAACTTCCGAGTTTCAGCCATGGTAGGGTCTGACTTCAGGCTTTCACTCGCGATCGTTTGCACTGATTTATCTCCCATAAAGGGTCACCTTCCCCATCCACGACATTCGCCACGTAACGGTCCTCCCTGAGGAACTGCATCACCTTCTTGCCTGACCGCGCCATCTGTGCCCACCGGGATTTGGTTTCAGGATTCTGCTCCAGCCCGCGAATCTCGTCGCCATCGAATACGAAATCCACCTGCCGCAGACCCTTCTTGGGAGTCAGGCGGACAGGGTAACGCTCCGATCCGAGCACGACGGTCTTGGCGTTCTCCACGAGGGTCCGCCGCCAGACTTCGATGAGTGCCTGCTCGAAGGAGAGTTTCATCGCACACCGTGTGTCTATCTAATATCGAATCGGCGCAACGCACCGTCACACAACAAGGGGATTTGAGAACCCTTGACCCCCATCGTACGAACTTCGTCTTGTCCATATGAGGAGCAAGAGCGTCCATCAGGCTCACGTGCGGCGGATGCTGCACGAAGGCCCGCAACGCCGCTTCGTCCTTCCATGCGGAGATCGTCCAGAATCGCTTCGAGAACGGGCGGGCGCAAACCGAGTAGCCGAGCAACCCTGTGCCGATGCCAACTGCTTCACCACTTGAGCGGTGTAGAGAAAGAATGGCGGCACACTCCAATAGCTTTTCAGAGGGAGGTAGGAGAGCAGCGCGAGGAAATCACCTTTGGGATCGGGAGAGCCAAATTTTCGCCAGGGGCTAGCGGGCATGATTCGGGGATTCTACCGCATCGTTTCTTTCGCCAAATGCGATATGTTCTTGAGTCAAATCGGCCATGTCCTTGCCCAAGCTTCATGATGCCGAAATCGCGTGGGTAATCCAGCAGGTCGTCGAATACATTGGACAGCAGCGCCACTGAAACAGAACGGTTCGGTGCTTGGGGTGTTCGCCCGCAGCGAGAGCATGAGCTTTCGCCCAATGGCCCGGCGCTCGCTTAGGAAATGCACCGATGCTCGTCGCCTTGGTAGCAACTTGGTAGCAACCGTGACCAGAACCGCTCAAATCTGCCAACTTGAACTGCCCGGAAGTCGCTGAAACCATTGATTTCAAGTGATTGGCAGTTCAACAACGGGTTGGAGGTTCGAGTCCTCCCCGGTTCACCAAATCTTCAATGAAAATGCGGTTTCAGAAGGGTAGCAGTTTTGAGAGGCGCGAGCCTCGCTTCCTTGTCAACACTGTGTCAGCAAAAATTCGGACGCGAAATATGCCTTATTTCAGGCATGCTTCAATGGCCGCGACAGGAGGTGCAACGGATGGTCGAATCTCATAGCAGTTCTGAAAAACCCAAAACGGCGGGCTGGAGCTTCTGGTTAACTGTGAGTTTAGTTCTGCTAATTGTCCTATCCCCGCTCCTCACGCCAGGATACACCGATAGTCATAACGGACCGCGCCAAAACGAATCCGCTGCAGTGGGTAGCCTTCGCACGGTCAATACACTTGAAAGTCCGTACCGGGCAGCGCATCTCAACAAAGGCTTTGCCTGCGAATTGTCCCAGCTTCGACCAACCGAAAAGGTTGATGCATACGACCCCCTTATGTCGCTCCTGACTGGTACGCGTGGAGCGGATACAAGTTCGCGATAGTTGGCTGCAGGCCAGAGAGAGGCGGAACGGTTACTCGCTACCAGGCAAGTGCAATCCCAATCGAGCGAGGCAAGACGGGGCGGCGGGCATTCTGCACGGACCAATCCGGCAAAATGTTCTACGACCCTGACGGTCTGGGTTCAAACTGCCTCGCTTCACGGCGTCCGATTTGACGGATAGCGGAATCCTCGTAATGGTTATTTTGCAAGGAAGCAGTCGAGGTCGTTTGCAAACTCTACTGGGCCGGAATATCGTTTCTTGATCTCAGATTGGGTCTGATCCTCCTTCCCCAATGTCCGCAGCATACGATGAGACAACACCAAGTTCTTGACGTGAGCGTCCCTGGCGATTTGTCCGATCACTGAAGGAGGCATGTGCAGGCGCCTCTCGATTCCGACAGCACCTTCAGGCACCGCGTTGTGAGCAATGAACAGATCAGCATTCAATGCCAATTGTGTGAGTCCCGGATTGTCGCCGTTGGTGTCTCCACTAAACACGATGAATTTGCCACCGACCTCCACGCGCCAGGCTAGTGCCGGAACCTGCCCATGAACGACGCGCACCGCATACACAGCTAGATCGCGGCTACGAAATGCAGCAACGGGTGTTGAGCCCGCCACCACGTTGTGAGGCTGCATTTTGTAGCTGCCTTCTTCTCCGGGCGCCAACAACTCGCTGAGATACCGATATGCACCGTGCTTGTCTCCGAAGAGATCGTATACAAACTCTGTAGTTGAGGGCATAAAGTCATTTCCCGCCGGCCCATAGATTGGCAGGGGGCGTTTGCGATCTTCAAACCAAGACGACTTGATCAACGCCGGAAAGTCGCCGCTGTGATCGACATGGTAGTGAGTGAATAGAATCACGTCTAGTTGGGACATTTGCGCCCCACTCTCTCCAAATCGGAGAGCGCTGCCTCCACCCGCATCAACCAGTACCAGCGGTTGCCCGTCCTTCCATACCAGATAGCTGCTCGAAGCACGCTTGTCTTGCAACTCTGGCCCCCCGGAGCCAAGCACTTGGGCCGCAACACCCTCGGAGCCGCAGGATTGGGCGGCAGCCGACGGCAAGAACGCGCAACTGAACAAAAAGCCAACGAGGGAAAGGGAGCAAGTAGACTGTGAGAGCCTTTTGGAAATTCGTCGTGGGTTCATTTTGCCTTCCTCCCGGCGGGATTCAATTCATCGAGGTAGTTCAACGCTTGATCATGCCAGGGTTACGCTGATTTGACGTTAGGGGGACCTTCGCATCCTATTTGCGACCTGCACCTGGGTTCGAGTGTTGATGCGGGGAGCTGGATGCCGACCATCTGCTGTCGTACCTGTCTTCGGCTGCTCGGGATATTGTCGGGCCGGATCTGCCGAGAGCCCGCGGCTGGCTCCTGGATGCCGGGCAATCCGAGTTACTCCCAACGAAACACCTTCGTCGAGAGCGCCGTACAGATCAGAAATACCACAACCAATGCCGCCACGTCGCCAACGTGCGCCGACCACGCGTCGCCGCTCCAGATTCCCTCGAGTAGTGACACCGCATAGGTCAGCGGCAGGACTCGCGCCACCGCGTGAAGCGCCGGCGGCAGCGATTCAAGAGGCACGAAGAGCCCTGAGAGCGCGATCATCGGGTACAGAATAATGGCCCCGATCGGTTGCGCAAAACGCGCTGTGGGAACAATGCTGGCAATCACAAAACCGATCGACAGGATGCTCCATGTGCTGATCAGCAGCGCTATCGCAAAAGCGAAAAATGGAATGTGAACTCCGACCGGGTAGTAGCGTTTGCCTGCTATCACCAGCAACGCCAGGGTCGCAGC
>Ga0207046_10101_pt1 | contig 24344 bp, 16 predicted proteins | sample Alteio_BWMinCont_66_FD_153303 | JGI IMG/M metagenome (GOLD analysis project Ga0207046, IMG submission 153303) | Enriched cells from forest soil in Barre Woods Harvard Forest LTER site, Petersham, Massachusetts, United States -... | ecosystem: Environmental > Terrestrial > Soil > Temperate forest >...
GCTGTTGCTGGGCGTTTACGAACGAACAAAAGATCGAAGCTCCAATACAGGCAGCGAGTAGACGTCGGCGGAACCTCATCACAACCCCCCAAATTGCGAAATTGCCGGTTTCGACGGGAATTCACCAGGACTCGGCTAAAGGCGGTGCTACAATAGCGATCCAAGCTGCGACCCGTCTTCCCCAGGCGGGGGAAAACTAACCGAAATGATCTGGCCAAGTCCTAAAAAGGCCTCTCAAAGTTTCTCAAAACTTCTTAAAGTCGAGTTATGCCTAGCCTAGTCAATGGCTTGTACGAGTTCGGGGAGTTTCGTCTGGACGCGCAGAGGAGAACTCTGCAGCGAGGGCAAGAGTTGGTTGCGCTGACCCCGAAAGCTTTCGATCTACTGCTCCAGTTGATCCAAAGCGCCGGCAAGACTGTAACCAAGGACGATTTGATGAAAACGGTCTGGCCGGATAGCTTCGTCGAAGAGTCAAACCTGACGCAGACCATTTTCATGGTGCGGAAGGCATTGGAGGAAACCAGCGAACGGCGCTATATCCTCACGGTGCAAGGCCAAGGCTACCGGTTTCTGGTTCCAGTTAAAGAAGCCGCCATGCAGGGGCCAGAGATAGAAGCGCCTGCACCCCCTCCTGATGCGGGAGATGTCGCCGACATTCAATTGCAGTCACAGCCGCAGCGCGCCAAAAATTGGAGATCGATCGTCATCGCTTCCGCGGTAATCGCGCTGATCTTGATCGTGGCGTCCAGCATTTGGCTCTGGCTTAGGCGGCACGGCGCGGCTGAGCGGTCCGGCAAAATCATGCTGGCGGTCCTGCCGTTCGAAAATTTCACCGGCGATGCGGGGCAGGATTATTTCAGCGACGGGCTGACGGAGGAGATGATCAGCCAGTTGGGAAACCTCGATCCCCCACATCTGGGCGTAATTGCCCGAACCTCGGTGATGCACTACAAGCACTCTCCGGCATCCATCCCTCAGATCGGAAACGATTTGGGGGTGCAGTATGTGATCGAGGGCAGCGTGCGGCGGGATTCGGAGCGGGTTCGTATCACTGCGCAGCTCATCCAGGTAAAGGACCAGAGCCACCTGTGGGCGCGGGAATACGATCGCGATCTGGGCCATCTGCTGGAGCTGCAATCGGAGATTGCGCGCGAAGTTGCAAATGAAATCGAGTTCAGCCTGAGCGGGAGTCGGCCGACCGAGGCGGGGCGGAAGGCTGCTGCGCACCCGCCGGGGGCGAAGTCCGGGCCAAACTCATATGAAGCGTTTGACCTGTATCTCAAGGGCAGGTATTTCTGGAACAAGAGGACAGTGGAAGGATTTCGACAAGCAGCCGATTACTTCCAGCAGGCGATCGATAAGGATCCGAAGTACGGCCGGGCCTATGCGGGCGTGGCCGATACTTTTGCCTTGATGAGCACCTGGTATGTGGGTCCGCAAAACGAGCTCATGCCGAAGGCGCGGAGTGCGGCTCTGCGGGCGCTGGAACTCGACGAGAGTCTCGCCGAGGCACACGCCTCGCTGGCGCTGATCAAAGAGAACTACGATTACGACTGGCCGGGCGCGGAAAAGGAATTCCGGTTGGCAATTCAACTCGATCCGCAATATGCCACCGCGCACCAGTGGTACGCCGAGTTTCTTTCGTGGCAAGGTCGATTCCAGGAAGCGTTTGCCGAGAGCGAGCAGGCGCGGCAACTGGATCCCCTGTCGCTGATTATTGCCAGCGATTACGCATCGATCCTGTATGACTCGCGCCAATATGACAGCGCGATAAAGCAATGCCGCTCGGTGCTCGAACTGGATCCCAATTTTGAGCATGTCCGCGACGTGATGATTCCTTCCTATCTGCAACTGGGCCGATATGACGAGGCGATCGCCGAGATCAATCGCGGGGCAGCCTACGGCGAAGGGCCGTTGGCATTAGTGCGGAAGGCGCTCGTTTATGGCCGCTCGGGCCATGCGGAGGAGGCGCGCCGGGCGTTGGCGAAACTTGAGCGAATTTCCGGTTCGCGGGCGGATCGAACCGTAACATTGTTGATCGCTTATTCGGGCACAGGTCAGAAAGAGCGGGTGATTGAACTGTTGCAGAAGGCGTATTCGGAGCACTCGAATGCGGTCACGCAAATCAAAGTGGACCCGATGTACGACCCGATGCGGAGCGATCCGCGATTCGCGGATTTGGTGCGCCGCCTTAGATTGGAATAGCAAGAACTGCGTGCCGGTCGTCGGCATTGCGGAAGTCTTCAGCGCGGGCAATCGTCTCCCTACCCGGACCAGTAAACCTGAATTCAAGTTCGCTGATTCTTAATGCAAGATTCTTTCCCGAAAAGTTTGCGACTTGTTCCACGCAATCAGCCAATTGCGTTGTGGTTTCCGACATGGCTTGACCTTCAAATCAGTAACGATAGGTTCGCGTTTGCCCCGGTAGGAGCATAAACCCGATCGAAAAAAGTACATGGAGCTTGATCGTCCGAGAGGGTTTTTTGGATGCTAGGCGATTTGGCAAACGCAAGGTCCCTCGACTTCGCTCGGGATGACAATAATTCGGGATGTCCGCGCTACACGGTCTTGACGGGCTAGGCTCCCGGCCTCCATTACGGTTGGAGTAGGTGCTGGGAACAGAGGTGGGATTATATCGGAGTTGGGTTGGGCGAGCGGAGTGCAGAGATCCTTCGTTGGCAGGCCTGCGCTTCAGGATGACGGCGTGGGGAGGGTGGCGGGGTCGGGTGTGATTTTGGGCGTCAACGGCGGCGGACAAGAGTGTCCGCCCCACACGAGTTTTGTCTTGACTTAGCCTTGCGATATTTTGTATCCTTTTTATATAACCTTGATGGCTTTATGGAGCCTCTTCGGACGGGAATCGTCTGAGGGGGCTTTTTGTGTCTTGGGCATTGTCGCGCGCGAAAATGCAGATCCCTCGGCTTCGCTCGGGATGACAATTTTTCGCGGGTGATGGAGTCAGGAAGCTATGGGGTCAGGAAATTAAGGAGAGTGAATCGTTATGAGCTTGGGTGTGGTGGTTGGGGATTTGTTTGCTTCGGTGGAGGTTGGGGATTTATTGGCTTCGGTGGAGCGTCGAGATAAAGGGGGGATGGCTCGGTTTACCGGGAAGCGGCGCGGGGAGATGGCGGAGGCGGCGTTTGTGGCTAAGGTGGTTAGCCTGGGATTTGGCGTGGCTAAGCCTTGGGGCGATAGCGATCCATTTGATTTTATTGTGCAGTCGGGTGGGAGGCTTTTGAAGGTGCAGGTGAAGTCGGCGCATTGTGTGGGCGAAGACGGCACTTATAGTATTCGGGCGCATGGGCATGACATGAAGGCGTATCGGGCGGATCAGATTGATGTGCTGGTGGCATTCGTGGTTCCGGAGAATGTCTGGTATGTGTTTCCGGTGCGGGCGCTGCGGGGGATGCGGTTCTTGAAGTTGTTTCCTGGGAGCCGGAAGCGGCGGTCGAAGTATGAGAAGTATCGCGAGGCTTGGGGATATTTGCGGGGGTGAGGTTGTGGGTAGAGCGGTAGCGCCTTAAATCACAGGTGACAATCGGGGCGTCTGCCTCTGTCTTTGAAAGTCAGAATCCCCACTCTAGCCGCACAGAACGCGGCTAGGGTGGGGCACCGGGCCCTTTCCATTTGGTTACGGATTCGGAGGGGAGCTCAATAGCTCACAATGTTCGACGCACTTTACTGTGTCGGCCTCGACGGTGGCTTTCTTGTGGCCGGAAAAATCGATGTCGGGGAGGATCAGCAGGGTTTGCGTGCCGTTGGCGACGTTAAAAGTGCAGTTGAAGCTTATCGACTGGACGCCACGTTCCTTGCAGCCGGTTTTGTCGAGGGCGTCGGTGAGGGTCATGGACTTGTCGAAGACCTGGTCGGCAAGATGCGATGGCAGCAGAGCGACCGTCAGCGGGATGGGCGACTTGATCTTCACGCTGAGTTCCTGGCCGTCGTGGTCTGGAGTCATCAGGCTGTAGACCTTGGGTACTGGCGTGATCTGGTATTTTTCGTCGAGGATGCGTTGCCAGTGGAACTCAGGCTGAAGGACACTGTAGTACTGGATGTGGAGATCGTTGAGGGGAATGAATTGCCGCGCTCCAGGTCCGAGGATGGCGCCAACCGTGGCGAGGACGGGTTTCTCGGGCTTGCGCTCATCGCGGAAGGTGATGATCATCGGGCGATCGGAGGGAAGATGACACTCGTAAGTCGCGCTGGTGACATGCTCCTTCACGCAGAGGAAGCTTAAACTCGCAGCGGCTCCGGGGTGCTGCATGGCGGCGTTCCATTCGTCGGCCCAAGCCATGGCCACGGTGACCGGGTATCCGGAGTTGATCTGCACGTGGATGCCGCCGCCGCCGACAGCGGCACGGTATACGCGGGCGCCGTGGAGGCTGGCGGGCTCCAAAGGAATGGTCTCGCTGTCGGCAGCACGCCAGACAGTACCATCTTGCGCATAAGAGTTCGCGGCCAAGGCGCAGAACAGCAGCGTGGCGAAAATCGAAAAGTTCCTCATACTAGAAGTATTTGCTGGATACATGGTCGTACCCTAGTGAATTCGCGAGGGGAGGATTACGAAGGTACCAGGTGCCTGTGCTAACGAGAGGATGTCGTCCGGGCCTGGTAGTTGAGGGTTCTGCAGCCGCGAGCGAATCGTGCCATGACGTCTGGGGCCAGGGCTTCCAATTGAGTTGGAATACGTGCGTCATTACGAATCGCTCAAGCGAAAAGCGTAAGCTAAGAGATCCCTCGCACAAAGCGCTCTGGATGTCGGCTGCGGGCTCACGCTGCGCTCGCGCCGACAAGACGCCTCAGGTCCGTTTTGGGATGCATGTCTGCAATAAAAGCGGCATCGACTCTTATTTGGAGAACGTGGAAGAGGGCGATGGAGTTATATTAACGGCTAAGGAAAAATACCCCCGTTGATAGGTCGACTCGGGCGCTGGAGAAGCAGTCAGGAGGGGATTTACGTGCATCATCTGTGAACGCGAACTATGGGGCGAGCATCGGGCGTTCGAATGCGAGTTCTTTAAACCCTGCAAGACATGTAAGAAGTTCCCTGGCCTGAGCTCTGAAGGAACCTGCTATCACTGTTTCGCTATTGGCAACATGATCGACGAATGCCCCGAGTGCGCGGGCAAGCCATGGAGTGAAGAATTCCTGGAGGCCAAAGACGAAATCGAAGGTCCGGACAAGCTGGTGGTCCCGTTCTAGAGGAGTTGGCGCCGCTCCTCAAGACGAACCACTGATTACCAACCGATCCGCTTGATCCCGGCTACCAAATCGAAATGGCGGTCGCGGCTCAGGAGGGGAAGAGAATGCTGGCGGCAAAGTGCGGCAATCCAAAGATCATTGGTCGGAATGGGCTTGCCTTTGCGCTTTAGTTCGAGGCTGATCTCGGCGTAATAATGAGTGGTCGGCTCCTGAATGTCCAGTACCAGGCAGTCATTGAGCAGTTCTTGCAGCCAGTTTTCGTAACTGGTCCGATGACGCGACTGGGCGATACCATGGCGATACTCGCCGAGCACAATTACGGGGATTGCCAGCTGTTCGGCGCGCGTGAGAACGGCCGCCAGGCCGAGATCGTCGTCAGCCATGGCCGACAGGGCATTGGTGTCAGGCATCATTTCCAGAGGATCAGTGCCAGACTTCCGGATCGATCCGCTCGAACGCTTCTTCCACCCGGCGTTCGATTTGCTTGCGCTCCTTATGCAGGTGTTTGAGACGTCCGACGTGCTGCATCCAAGGCTTTTCCTGGGATGTAGTTCTCAATTTTTCCTGGACCGCCTCGGTGACGAGCTGGCGCAAGGGAATACCGCGTTGGGCGGCGACGGATTTTGCGCGGCGGAACAGGAAATCGGGGATTTCGAGGGTCGTCTTCACGTATCCATATTACCATATTTATGGGTTTAGTGCGAAAATTCTCCGTTTGTATCGCGCACGCCGAAAGCCCCGCAGGGCGGATCGTACTGCACGTGAAAGTGTGTGGGAGAGTAGGTCAAGGCCTACCGGCGCGCACAGCGTCAATCCCCGGCGCAGCTCGACAAAGTATTTCCTCTGGGCGGGGGTAAGTCATGGCACGCGTGACCATTGGCATGAGCGGCAAAACACCAGCATCACTTCAAGCCATCAACCACATAAAGGTCCGACAGCATCCGGCGATAGCCATACACGTAAGACTTCCCATCCGGCGTAGGCAGGATCGGGCCGACATACTCGACACCGGCGGGGTCGGGAGGCATGAGCTGTTTCCACAGAGTTCGCTGCCCAGTTTGTATGTTCAAGCGATAAACTTTGGCTGGAAGATCGCTCGGACGATCGACATAGATGCTATTGGAATCCGAAGTCCAGCCCGCCGGGACTTCTCCTTCGTTCAATCCCTTGATGGGGCGCGGCTCGCCAGCAGGAATGGGATAGAAATATCCCTTGCCATCCGGACCAACCGCAGCGACTGTTCGCCCGTCCGGCGACAGGGAAAACGTCAGCGAGTCGGTGCCTTCCGGGCTGACAGGCTGCGGTTTTCCTCCCTCTAAGTCTTGGACGTAAAGCCGCCCGCCCTGTCCCGGTTCGTTGCCTGACAACAGAAACCGCTTGCCATCGGGAAACCATGCGGCGCGGGCGTTATTGATTTGACCAAGCGCACCGTGTGGGAGAGCCTTGGCTTCTCCAGCTTTGGTCGGCAAAAGAAATAAATCGGTCAGCGAATCCACGCGCGTGCACAGCACCCACTTCTCATCCGGAGATAACGCCAGCGGCGCGCCATCGCCCAAACGCACTGCGGGCGAACCGTCAGTCTGCCGCAGATAAACCGCGTAACTCGGCCCACCGCCTTCGCCTTGTTCGACAAACAGCAGCGTCTTGCCGTCCGCGGAAACCGAGACCGGATACGACCAATCCAGCCAGGTAAAATCCCGCTCCGATGTCTGGCCCGGAGCAATCACCGTCATGCCTCGACGCCAGTTGTCGCGAGTCAACAGCACCCGCCCGTCACGCCAGGTATCCTGCAAACTCAGGTCCGCGGGAACGCGCGCCACCATTCGCTCTTTGCCTGACAAACTCACGGCATACAGAGACCTATCCAATCCCACCTTCGCAGCGGTAAACCAAACCTCATCGCCTTTAGGAGACCAGGCCAGACCGATCGTTCCTCCCGGCTGCTGGCTGGAAATATTTCTCTCGTGTCCGGTGAGATCGACTACAGCAACGGTTCCGATGGTGTCGCCCTGCAAAGAGTGGTCGAGAAATGCAATCAAATCGCCTTTGGGAGAAATGCGCGGATTGCTGATCCAACCGCCAGTCTCGTAAAGAACTTTTCCAATGGGATATTCCAGCCGAATGCGGCCGCCCACCTCGCGCACTACCGCGAGATTGTTGCCATCCGGAGACCAGTCAGCCCACTGCACATTTTCCAGAACTTCCCGCGGCGCGCCACCGACCTGCGGTACACGTGCCAAGGTTCCGGTGTGATACATCGATTTGACTTGCCGGCTGTTCAGCAACACCGCCATCTCTCCGGATGGAGAAACAGCCAGAATCTCGGCGCCAGACAGCCCTAAACTCCGCGACTCCGGACTCTCCGGCCGAGTACTGAAAACCTCGACCGGCCCGCCCTCCCAGGCAGCGCTGTAAATCACGGTTTGACCGTCGGGCGCCAGCCGAGCCATGCGGATCGTCCCGCGACGATACGTAAGCAGGTGATAGGCGGGCAGTTGCGGCGTAGCCATACGCTGCCCCATGAAGAACGCAGCACCCACGCCGGCCACCAAGACGACCGCGCCCACCGCCAATATCCAGCGCAATAGTTTTCTCGGAGCCGTCGGCCCGGCGGCGGCCCCTGCGGGCGAGGTTGGCACAATTGAAATTGACGTAGATACTCGCGCTGCGGTCGCTCCCGCGCTACGCGCCGAGTCCGTCTCCCGCTTAAGCCGCTTGAGATCGCCGCGGATTTCAGCCGCACTTTGATAACGAGTCTCAAGGTCCTTGTCGAGCGACTTGTTGATAATCTCATCCAGCTTGGGAGGAAGCGCCGGATTCAAAGTACGGGGCGCGGTCGGCATGCCTTCCAAAATGGCGTGAAAAATCACCGCTGAAGTATTGCCGTCGAACGCTCTCCGGCCCGTGCTCATCTCGTAGAGCACAACGCCCAGCGAAAAAAGGTCGGTGCGCGCGTCCAACTCTTCCCCGCGAGCCTGCTCCGGCGACATATAAGCGGCTGTGCCGACGGCCGACCCGATGCTGGTAAGCTGCGCCTGCGAAACCGCCGTCGCCGCATCATGTTCCACGCCAGCCTTGCTTTTATCCCAGAGCTTGGCCAGACCGAAGTCCAGCACCTTCACCTGGCCCCGCGGAGTCAGGAACAGGTTGGCGGGTTTGATGTCGCGATGGATAATTCCTTTGGCATGCGCCGCGTCCAAAGCGTCGGCGATCTGAATTCCATACTCCATTACCTGCTCGACCTTGAGCGGCCTGCCTTCAATGCGGTGCTTCAGGGTTTCGCCTTCGAGCAGTTCCATGGCGATGAACGCCTGCCCATTCTCCTCGCCTACGTCGTAAATAACGCAGATGTTCGGATGATTGAGCGCCGAAGCAGATTGAGCCTCGCGCTGAAAGCGGATAAGAGCTTGCGGGTCTCGGGCTACATCCTCGGGCAAGAACTTGAGCGCGACGAAACGGTGCAGCCGGGTATCTTCGGCCTTATAAACCACGCCCATCCCGCCACCGCCGAGCTTCTCCAGAATCCGGTAATGGGATACGGTTTGACCGATCATGAGCGGCGCGCAAACGAATTGACTGGCAAGCCATGTTAGGGGTGATCGCCTCGGAAGTCAACGGAGTTGAGGGGAACTTCATATATTGACGCAGACACGGGTGCCCCAGGTCTCGCGATTGGGAACGTGGGTACTTAGATCATTCAGTTTGGGAGCGTTCATGGCGCCGAGGACACTCGCGAATCGAGCTCTACGATTCACAGCTCGGAGCAGCCTGCTAGGTTACGAAATTCATTGAATCACCTGCCTGCGATTATGAATTAAGCGACGACGCGACGGCATTCCAAAGGAAGGAATGAGCAGGCCACAGGGCGAGGAACTCTCTGAAAGAGAAGGGATAGAGAAGCGACGAAAAGGAAAAACACTTTTCGCGCACGCTATTCATTACGGATCGAACAACGGAGTTTTTCACGAACGAGTAACGATCAAAGACTGAGCGCGTCTTGTGCCCTGAGATCGCCATCGCTCTATGGACCAGCGCGGCATCTCGAATGCTATGCTCAAGCTCGAACATGCTAGAAGCGAGATGGTCACAAACGCGCCCGCAGAGCAGCCGAAGCGCGCTGCGAAGCCGAACTGAAGTGATTGATTGGGCAGAGCTTAAGTGGTGCCCGGGACCGGAATTGAACCGGTACGTCTCTTTCGAGACCCGGGATTTTAAGTCCCGTGCGTCTGCCAGTTTCGCCACCCGGGCGGGCAAGGAAGTGATTGAAAATAATATATCAGTTCACTGGGGTTGGCTTCGGCAATGTCGTCACTGTTTACCTCGTCGCTCTCGAATTCTCGCCGCGAGCACTCAGGGAAGAGCACGGTTGGTGAGCAAATAGTTTCCGGCATTCTCGGCCACAACGTGCAAGTTGGTTCGGCCGGCGAGTTGCTCCAGGTGCGGCATTTCCGAGCCGTAGGCCAGAAGGTACCAGCGAGACTCTCCCGACCACAGCAATTTGAATTTATTGTCATCGATGAATACGTCGGGAGCGCCGGGCGCGTAAGAGCCGTATTCCAGATTGTTATTGCGACCGTTCAGCAGCAGCGCCGTCCGATTCGTATAGAAGAAAACGGAGGAGAAAGCATAATAAGAATCGGCTTCGATCAACTCCCCAGGCGGGCTCTTTTGTAGGCTTACCGCCAAAGGGTAAGAGCCGAGATACGAATCGAAGCGGACAAGCGCGATCCGTGCCGCCTGGAAAAAGACAATCATGATGGCAGCGATAACCAGAACGGTTTTGCGGATGTTGTTCCGTGAGAACACCAGCGCAATAGCGCAGCCTCCGAATGCAAGCGCTGCAAGCGCCAGCGGCAACTTCAGATAGGCGAAGGCGGTGAGGGTCAGGTCCCAAATGTGGCCAAGAGCATGAGTGTACAGTTCAGGATGTTGCGTCAGCGCCTGTGATATGTCGCCGGGTGCGGGAACGTGCCAGACCGACACCAGCAGGACTGAAAGCACGGCAAAAAGAATCGCGCATACAGCCAGAAGAGCATGCGTGCCCGCGCGTACCCAGCGACCGCCGTTGCTGAGGGCAGATCCCACCAACAACGCGAACGCGGGATAAATTGGCATTGAATAATATTCTTGCGTGGTCGAGAAGGTGAAGAACAACATCACCACGCCGATCCAGCAGGCTGCCATCAATCTGGTTCTGCCTGCGCGCGAAGTCGGCTTGTAGGCGAGCGTGGGCGCGGAAAGCAGATAGAACGACCACGGAAAAATCCAGAGCAGGTTCAGAACCCAGAACCAGAGTCTGGGGACGGTGTCGTAGTCGCGCGGGTATCTCAAACCCAGAAAACGCAGAAGGTGTTCGTTGAAAAAGTAGAACCAGAAGAATCCGCGGTACTCGCCCGGCCCGCTATGCAGGGAGAACGCAAAGTAGGGCGGGTTCCGCAGCGTCGCCAGCACATACCACGGCACCGCGACGACTAATGCAACTGGAATCGCGAACTCGAGATGGAGACGACGCCACGCCGTCCCCGAGAACAGGCGGCGGGTCAAAGCCATATACGCCAGAGCCGCCATCACGGGGAACACTGCGGCTATCAATCCTTTCAGCAGCAGCCCAATTCCCAAGCAACCGCCCAGCATCAAGGACCATTGCAGTTGAGATTCCTCATCAGGTTCAAGCAGACGCAGGATCGCCCAGATGGCTCCGGTGATGGCTAAGGTGAGGATGGCGTCGGGAATAACGATCCGGGTGAAGAGGAAGAGGCCGACCGAAGTGCTGAGAGCGAGCCCGGCGTAAAACCCGGCGGCGTCATCGAAAGCCCACCGTCCGAAGCGGTAAGTAACCCAGCACAGGAGCACCACCCCGAGGGCGAGCGGAATCCGCGCCGCCCAGTCGTGGACACCGAAGATGCGGAACGAGACCGCCATCATCCAGTAGTTGAGCGGAGCCTTTTCGAGATATGCGACGCCGTCGAGGCGTGCGGTAACCCAGTCTCCGGATTCGAGCATGTGGCGCGCGGCTTGGGCTTGCACCGCGTCCACGTCGTCCATAAGGCGCGGAGGGCTGGCGATGCTTATGAGGAAGACGAGGCAAGCGGTCGCGGTGACGATCCAACCTGGTCGAGCAATTTGAAGAGTGGGTTTGGCATACGGATCGCTTCTCGCGGCGGTTGCATGATCCATCGATGGGTCCAGATCAACAAGGTTATCAAACCGAGCGGGTGATATCTAACCTTGCTCTCCTGTCCAAGTGTTTGCGAGCTGATTCAGCGCGCGTTATAAAGGGTGGGGCACACGCAGGGCAAACTACAAAACCAACAATCAACAAGGATGAGTTGCATCTGATCCAAAAATCCCGGTGGTTTCGGCGTTCGCGGTAGAAATTCCTGATAGCCTCTTCACAATTCGCTAGGGTTGAACCTCAAACACTGTACCCTGGTTGGACGCCCCGCCGTAGATTGTGGTGCCGACCAAGTTTCCCTTGGTATCGAAAACCACGGCGGAGTGGGGCGAGAAACCGTCGCCGCTGTTGCCGAATTGATGAAGCACAATCTCCTTCCAACCATCCCGGTTGTGCTTCATCTCGAACACCGTGCCGCACTGGGCCATTCCGAAGGGACATGTAGCGGAGCCTCCGAGCGCTGTTGTGCCATAGAAATTGCCGTTCTTGTCCGCAAGCAGAGTGCCCCAGGGTTCGTCGCCATCAGCGCAGTTGTTGAGCGTGCAAAAGAAATAGAGAATGTTTTCCTTCCATCCGCTGCCCACCCGCTTCAGTTCGAATACGGCTCCGCCTCCGTTTCCTCCTCCTATGAGAGTGCCGTAGATGTTAGCCTTGGCGTCAAAGACGAGTCCGCCGTAAGGGTTCCCTGCGTTTCCGCCTCCCATGAAGCTGTAAAGCAAGGACTCCGTCCACTGATTTCCCGCGTGCTTCAGTTCGAATACGGTGCCACTGTCGCTGGCGCCCCCGTATAAAGTTGTCCCATAGAGATTTCCGGATACCAGAGAAACCCCGCCGGATGGCGTGCTTCCGTCCGAGCCGCTCTGGAAGCGGTAGAGTACGGTTTCAGTCCAGCCGCCGCCAGCCTTGGGCGACAACTCGAAAACGGTGCCACACGAGTCGCCACTGCAGCCGATATTGTGCCCCCCACCGTGGACGGTTGCGCCATAGAGATTACTCGCGGCAGCGAAGATCAGGTTGCCCGCCGGTCCCGATCCGTCAGTACCGTCCTGAAAGCGATAGAGGACAGTTTGGGTCCAAGTGCCGTTGGCATGGGGGGACAACTCATAGACCACACCGCAGCCATAGGGACACCCATTGTTCACCACGCCGCCCTCCTCCGCGAGGCCGTAAAGATTGCCTGCGGCGTCGAAGGTCAGAGCGGATTGTGGTGCGCCACCGTCCGCCGCACCTTTGAAGGTGTAGAGGATCTTCTTTTTCCATCCGCCGTTCTTCTGGGGCATGAGTTCAAAAACAGTGCCGCAGCCGCTCGAGAAGCATTTCGAATTGCCCCCTTCGGCGGTCGTGCCGTAGAGATTGCCTGCTGCATCCGAGACGAGAGAATTGTACGGCACACTCCCGTCGTGTCCACCCAGGAAGCTGTAAATCACTTTCTCGGTACCGGCTTGGCTGCGTGCCAAAACCACACCTGGCAGAGTGGCGCCAAGAGTCAGAACCAGCGCAAATCTAAGATGACGCATAGATGGTTACCTCCACCCACAAGATGTCGCGGCGACTGTATTCGCGGTGCGTTGCCGCTAGTGTTCAAGCCCCACGGCTCCTTGAGCGAGGCGTCCGAGAGTGGCTTGCTTTGCGCGAGCATTGTTGGCCTGGTCGGCGCTTTTCTTTTGACCGGTACGGAGAGCCTTGCCAGGAATTGTTTCGTAAGCGTAGCCGGTCAAGGTGCCGGTGACGACCATGTTGCTGGCTGTCACGTTCAACCGTGCCCAGCCGTAGTGGACCTTTCCCTTGATCATAAACTTCAAGCCCAGATAGCGATTGGTGACGTTGACCCACGGGCCGCTGGTGAGCGGAGGGCGGAGCCCGCGGGTAGACCCGCTTACAGCCATGTTCCTCGTTCCCGCGGAGAAATGCGGGCTGGGGCCGACGAGCACTCCTGCGAAAAGGGCGGAAGCAAACCCCACTCCTGAGCGAGTGTGTCCCCAGATTTCATTGGCGTGAGCGGCGGGAGTAATCCACAGAGCCCCGCCACCACCACCGAACGAGGTGACGGTCGCAATATCCTTGAAACTGAAATCAACGGTTCCATCGCCATTGACATCGAATGGGACAGTGCTGTTTGCATCGATGGCCCGGTGATCTGGTTTGTAGATAATTTTGGCGGCAGCAGGCTGGCCCAGAGTTAGGATTCCCACTCCGGCCGCAATCGCAGCGCTGGTATACGCCAGCAGACCACGATCGAGCCTAGTGTTGAGCAGTACGGGCGTCCGAGGTCGGCTGTGGGGCTGCAATTCTGGCCGAGTCATGGCTCCTCCTTAATCTTTATCACTGAGACTTGGTCACTGAGACTTGCGTGCACCGAGGCCGAATCCGGGGGATTCGATTCAAAACGCGGCACTGATGATACACCCATCTGGCATATTCTCGATACCCCCGGAGTTCCTACCGGCTGCGCACTTCATCGTCAGTCGAGCGAGGGTTGAGGCCGTCCGAGCGAAGCGTCCTGCCGGAGGATTGAAGTATGGCCTTGGCTGCGGTTGTCCCAGCAGCGCTGCCGACGAATTGAAAGCGGCCGTCGCGCAAGAGTTTGTACCGGCGGCCACGCCAATCGATGGTGTTGCCGAAGAATCCCGCGACCCAGACTAACGCGCTAATTAAATCCTGAAAGGGAATGAGCCACCATCTTCGGATGGTGAGCGAGTCGTGCAGCACCCACTTGGCCGTGCTCCATGCGGCCAGTGCGCGAAAGAGGACAGTGACGACGACGAAGGGCCAAAGCCTGGGCGACATCAGCCAGAGCAGCAGAGCGAGGGGAAGGGAATTGGTGAAGATTTCTCCCCAGTACCCTGCGGGGCGGGAGCGCCTGGTGCTTCGCGCCCAACGCAGGCGATGCCGCAAATTTCCCTTGAAGGTTTGGCTGCCGATGCGGTGTTCGATCACGCAGGAAGAGAGGACCACGCGGTATCCCAGACCGGGGGCGCGATTGCCGATGACAAAATCTTCGGCGAGGTAGTGGCCGAGTTCGTCGAAGCCCCCCATGGCTTCAACGACTTCCCGGCGTGCGGCGAGGGTTGGGCCGAGGGCGAAATCCATCTCACCGACCAACCATGCTACTAGCACGCCAGCCAGAAATTCCGTGTTCATCCCGATGGCTTCGAGCCGCGACCAGAAATCCCTTCCCGGTACCGCGCGATAAGGACAGGTGATCACACCCACGGGCACTTCCGACGATTCTGTGGTCTGGAATTCGGCTGCGACGCGCCGCAGCAGGTCACGCGGAACATACACATCGCTATCGCTCATGACCAGGATTCCGTGTTGCGCGCGCGTTAGCAGATGCCCGAGGCTATGCGCTTTTGCATTGGGCGCGGTGGGTTCGCCGGTCTCAACCAGACGAACGCTCGGACCCTTTGAAAACTCACGGGATACCTTGTTCACCACCGCGACCGCAGGATCGTCCAAACGGTGGACAGCGAACAGAAGTTCGTAGTCCGGATAATCCTGAGTGAAGAAGCTGCGCAGATTCTCCTCCAGGCGATCGTCTTGGCCACAAAGCGGCTTAAGGACACTGATGGGCGGGAATGTCGCCGGCACAGGCGGAGAAACAGCGAGGTAACGGCGCGCCGCGATGGTGGTGAGCACACAATAAACCCACGAGCCTATCAACAATAAAACAAGCGGGGCCACGAGGGCGGACGTCAGCATTGCCATGTCAGCTTCCACAGGGCTGCAACCGCGGGGCGGTAGTGAACTGCGCCGTTTTCATCGGACGCCATCCGGTTGAAGTCTACAAGATCAACCAACACGTTGGGGAGCGATTCGTTGCGGATTGTATTTGAGTATACCGGTCAAGGCGGGGCCTTCGATGTTGGAGGGACCGGCAGGCGATTCGTGATCCGGTTCCCGTCGGCTTTCGACCAAGGCAAAAAATCCTCGATAGTGGAACATCGAGCCTGAAATTGGTAAGATTTTTGGTTCCATGAGCCATATTCTCTTTACCGTATTTTCGTTAGCGATAATTGCGGGGGTTCCCACCTCGATAGCGGAGGATGCAAATATTAACTGCTATCGTTCTCGCATTTTGCGGCGAAACCATATATCCTTGGGTGAAACAAAGCAGGGTTAATTCAACAGAGAGCACCGAAAACATCGCGGGGGGGCGCATGCCAAGGTGTAGAGAAGAGTTATGTCTAATTCAGTTGAGAATGTACAGGTTTTCATATTGGCGGAAAACCGACTTTTGCGCGAAGCCCTGGCGCGCATTCTAAGTAAAAAGTGCGACATCCAGGTCGTTGGAGCGGCAGCATTCTCGCCTGACGTAGTTTCGCAAATCAGGAGCGCCGCTCCTGATGTCTTGTTGTCCGATTCGGCCGCGGTGGCGCTATCGGACTTGCGGTTAGTCTCGGAAGTGCGCGCCGCGATCCCAGGCATGAAGGTGGTTATGGTCGGAATGGATGCCGACCGGGAAATCTTTCTGCGCGCCGTGCGCGACGGAATTGCGGGCTATGTACTCAAGGAAGCGTCCGCGATGGAAGTGGCGGCTGCAGTCCGTGCGGTGGCAAGCGGGGAGGCGGTTTGTCCTCCCAGTCTTTGTCTGGCGCTGTTTGAGCGCGTAGCCAATCAGAACACTCATCCTGCTAGCTTTGTGATCAGACATAATCTCGGGCTGACTCGCCGGGAACAGCAACTGGTTCAACTGATTAGCCACGGATTAACCAATAAGGAAATAGCCTCCCAGTTGAACCTTTCGGAACAGACGGTGAAGAACCATGTTCATCGTATGCTGCGCAAGCTGGGAGCAACCGACCGGTTGGGCGCAGTAGAGCTCTGTCGCCAGCCGGGGGCGGTCGCGTGACCCAATGCCGACCGCGCAAGGACCAGTACTTTTTAGGTACTGATACGTTAGGGAAGGTGGCTGCATCGCCAGCGCTTCACGGAACCTTCCTGGTACTGCCTGCGTTGAATCTCTGGGTATGATTTGAGTCTTACTTTTTTGGGGAGAACAGGAGATACTGCCCGGCACGGAGAGGATCGTGCAAAAAATCAGAGTGTTGGTTGCGAACCGGCCGCGCTTGATGAAGGATTTGGTCCTGGCCACGATTGGGGATCAACCCGATATCGAAGTTGTTGGCGAAACCCAGGACGAAGCGGAAATCACCGAACTGGTGGAACGCACGCGTCCCGATTACTTGATCATTGCGCTGGAGGATCCCGAAGTCCGGCCCGGCCTGAGCGGATTTTTGCTGGGACGCTATCCGGAAATGAAGATCCTTGCACTGGCTGCGGAGCGGAATCGAGGCATTTTCTATTGGGCCTTCGTCGATATCCGTTCGACGCATGTCGAATCATCCGAGCAAGGAATCTTGAGCGTTCTGCGGAACAAGCGGGAGTTAGTCGGGATCTAGACGCGCGAATGCAGATAACGAATACAACGGTATTTCAAGGGAAAGTGGCGGCCACGAAACCGAGGTGGTGGCCTCGACCCTCTCGGTCGCGGAATTGTAGGCCGCTCGAACTCGCCTCTCCGCGACTTCGTGCGTTAACAGGGGTTTAGATGCAGGGTTGGTTGTCGGGAATCGTGCGGGCTCGCTGCGACAGAACTGTTTCGCACGGCGTGCAGAACCTCTAAACCGGCTGAATTGAATATGGGTTAGCTCACAGAAGCCCTGTAAGTGAGAGGGCGAAGCTGTAGCTAGCGCCTCGATTACGAGAGTGGCGAATTGACGGAGAGTCCTGATCCCGTAGCTGCGACCGAGTCTTTGCAGCTGGACCCTCAATCAACTGCACTGCAGCAATCTCATTGGTATGCAGCCCATGTGCGTTCCCGTCATGAAAAGCAGGTTGCGCGTCAATTGGAAGAGCGGCGTGTCGATTGCTTCTTGCCCGTGTATCGCAGCGTCCGCCGATGGAAGGATCGGCGCAAGGAGCTTGACCTGGTGCTTTTCCCAGGCTATGTCTTTGTCCACCTGGATTTGAAGGACCGGTTGCGGGTGCTGCAGGTGCCCAGTGTGGTCCGGTTCGTGAGTTTTAATGGCTACCCCGCGCCGCTGCCGGACAGCGATATCGAGGCTCTGAGCAATGGATTGGCCAAGGGGGTTCGGGCCGAACCGCATCCATATTTGAAAGTTGGAAATCGGGTGCGTGTGAAATACGGCCCTATGGCCGGGACGCAAGGTATCCTGGTGCGCAGGAAAGATAAGTTTCGTATCGTGCTTTCCATCGACCTGATCATGCGTTCGGTCGCGGTCGAAGTGGATGAGGCGGACGTCGAGCCTTGTTGAAGATGGTTCGAAATCGTCGTCGAGTCCAACTGAGCTTTCGCCCGAATGTTGCTTCTGACAATCAAGAGGTCCGGCTGAGCGCAGCCGCGTAGAGGTGTTATGAACAGACTCTCCCGCAGATTTCGTTACCGCGTAAAGATGGTTTTGCTTTGCATGGGATTGGCATTTTCTGCCGCCGCATGGAGTCAGCAACCCGCGTCGTACAGCCGTAGCACCGCCATCGATCAGGCCAACTCCCGCGCGGAACGCGAAGCGGAACAAATGGTTTCGCTTTCCGCCGACAGAATCCTCACCATTCTTCGCCAGGAACCGGGATTGTTGCTTCAAGTGAAGAAGGCATTGGTTAGAAAAGCTTTCGATCAGGGAAGAATACTTGACCCGAATGAACTGACGGACGACGCTCTGTTCACGCTGATTCGCGAAGATGACAATATCCGCGTGATCGCGACCCACGAGATCGTAGATCGCTCCTACATTAAGGCGAAACCGACCCGTGAAGAACTTGCACGGAATTTGCCATGCCGGGAGGCAATGCCGCCCGGTACGGAAATGCTGGCCGCGAAGCAACCGGACCAGTCACCTGCAAGCACCAATGCGAACACAAAGCGCCCTCCAAGCCAGGAGGAGGAATACTGGCTGAAGCACGAGAACGATTCGGATTGTGATCTGACGCAGTATCTTCCCTACGGTACGGCGCTTTACCCCGGACAGCAGCAGTACATGCAATCGCCTTCCCAACAACAGTATCCGGCGTCACAGTATCCGTCGCAGCAGCGATATCCGCAGCAACAGTACCCTCAGCAACAATACCCGCCATCGCAGGTTCCTCAACAAGGCCCAACTACCGACTATCGCCGACAGCTTCAGATGACGCAGGGCCAACCGTCGCAAGGCTACTTTGGTATGGATAGTGACCAAAGCGAAATGGCGAGCATTCAGCCCGATGAGCTTCCCAGCCTGCTGAGCGCGAGCCAGACGGGCGGTCTGTCTTCAGGAATGTCCAGAAAAGGTCTGGGAACGAGTGGTGGCGACGCGTCGGGTATGTCCGCGCCGGGTATGTCAATGTCACCCGATTTAAGTTCCTCATTAGGCTCTTCAATGGGTTCCTCTTTAGGCTCGTCGATCGGATCTCTGCTCGGCGGCCAGAACGGGAGTTCCGGATTTCCTCAGCAAGCACGGCTTGAAGATCAGAACCGATTTCCCCTGCAACAGTATTCATTTCCGAAGCCGCCGCAGCAGCCAATACTTCGTCATCGCCCCAACCCGTACGCTGATGTGCCCTCACTTTACGATCTGTACGCCCAGTATTCGAAGCGTTCGCCCAAACTGGAGCGCTTCGGAGAGGATGTTTTCCTCAACGGCACCGGGAACCTCGACGAGCTTCCAATGGATTTGCCGGCTGGACCAGACTACGTGGTTGGCCCTGGTGACGGGCTGACGGTCAGCCTCACGGGAGGAATCTCGCAGCGTTTGCAGAGGGTGGTAGATCGCGAAGGCCGCATTGCTTTGCCTGAGGTCGGAGCCGTCGAGGTTTCCGGCCGCAGTCTGGGCGACGTGCAACATCTTGTGCAGACCGTTCTGCGCGGCCAGTTCCGCGGGGTTGAAGCGGATGTCTCTCTTTCCCGCATCCGCACGGTTCGAGTTTATGTGACCGGAGACGTCGAGCGTCCCGGAGCCTACGACGTGAGCTCGCTCTCAACGCCACTGAATGCTCTCTACATCGCAGGCGGTCCGACTTCTGGCGGTTCGTTGCGAATTCTCCGCCACTATCGCGGCAAGCAGCTCGTTCAAGAGGTCGACGTTTACGACCTGTTGTTGCACGGCATTCGCGGAGACGTTCAAAGACTCCAAGCTGGAGACACAATCCAAGTTCCGCCTTTGAAGGGTCAAGTCACAATCGAGGGGATGGTTCGACGACCAGCAATCTACGAGTTGAACGGCGAAAAGGGCTTGGCAGAAGTTTTGGAACTCGCGGGAGGCGTTCTTCCTTCCGGTACGTTGCGCCACGTGGATGTTGAGCGCGTGGAGAGCCACGAGGGCCGGACCATGCTGCGCCTCGACATTCCGGAGACGAATAGCGATGCCAGTGTTAACAAGGCGCTGGAAGATTTCGCAGTCCAGGACGGAGACAAGATCAAGATCACTCCGATCCTGCCCTACGCCGACAAAACCGTTTACCTGGACGGCCACGTTTCCCGTCCCGGCAAGTTTGCCTACAGCGACGGCATGAAAGTCACGGACCTGATCAAGTCTTACAAAGATCTATTGCCCGAGCCGTCCATCACTCACGCAGAGATCATCCGCCTGTCCCAGCCCGACTTTGCGCCCCAGGTGCTCGCGTTCAATCTGGGCGATGCGCTCGCGGGCAAAGATCAGGATCTGGTGCTTAAGCCGTTCGATATCGTTCGCGTCTTCGGAAGATTCGACTTCGAGGATCCGCCGGTGATTACGGTTACCGGAGAGGTAAGAGATCCCGGGGATCACTTGACCAACGGAGTCGCCCACCTTAGCGATGCGGTCTACCTGGCCGGCGGAACCACGCGTGACGCTCTGCTCACCGATGCTCAAGTCTTCCGCAAGACGAGCGACGGCAAGCTGGAAGTGATCAACGTGAATCTATCCAAGGCACTTGAAGGTGACGCGAAAGACAACATTGCTCTTGAGCCTAAGGACAGAGTTTTTATTCACCGCGATCTTAACAAGCTCGACCCACCGACCGTCGCTGTGGAGGGTGAAGTGGCCCGTCCCGGAAAGTATCCGCTTGGCAACAACATGACCGCGGCAGAGCTAGTCCGCCTTGCGGGCGGCTTTAAACGCGGCGCCTACACCGACGAAGCCGACCTCACCCGTTACGAAGTATCGCAAGGCAGCAAAATTGTCAGCGACCACGTGACCGTGCCGATTGCCAAAGCCATGGCCGACGAGCCCGACGCCGACGTCCGTCTCCGCGACGGCGACGTGCTCGCGATCCGGGAGCTTACCGGCTGGAAGGATGTCGGAGCGATGATTACCGTGACTGGCGAAGTCGTCCATCCCGGCACCTACGGAATCCAGGAAGGCGAGCGCCTCAGTTCCATCATTCAGCGTGCGGGTGGCTTCCGTAGCGATGCTTATCCGTACGGTTCAGTTTTCGAACGGGAAAAAGTCAAAGAGTTGCAGGAGAAGAATCGCTCGAACCTGATCCAAAGCATACAAACCCAGGCCGCCGACGTGAAGAACACTCCGCTACAGAATCAGGCGGATGACATGCTAGCCAAGCAAGCCGTTCTGCAGCAGTATCAAACGACGCTGGAAACCCTGCAGAACACTCCACCTCAGGGCCGCTTAGTGATTCACATTTCCACCAATATGCAGCATTGGGCCAACACTTCGGCAGATGTTCAAGTGCGCGCTGGCGACACCCTCTACATCCCGAAAAAGCCAAATATCGTTCTCGTGGATGGCTCTGTATACAACCCGACCGCGATTACATTTAAGCCGGGAAAGAGTGCCGGGTGGTTTCTGAAGCAGGCGGGCGGTCCGACCAACATGGCCGAGAAAAAAGCTATCTTTGTGGTTCGGGCCGACGGTTCGGTGGTGGGCGGTTCTGGAGGCTTGTTTAGCGGCGGTGTGGAGAATGCCGCAATGCAACCGGGAGACATGGTGGTTGTGCCACAAAAGATATATGCGGTCAATCGCAAGTGGCAAAACACAGTCCAAGTGGCGCAAGTCTTATCCGCTGTAGCAATCGCCGTCTCTGCGGCGCACAGTTTCTAGACTTTGAGTCGCCGCCTGATGTTCCTATGGATGCAGCCTAGAAGTCTGCGAATCGCACTGTTGGTGATGGCGGTAAGTGCCCGAAGTCTAGCGCAAACTGGGGTACCCGCTGTGCCCTCGGGTTCCTCTATCGGAAAGGAACAGTCCGGAACACAGTCCGGATCAACTCCGAAAGCAGCTGCAGCAGATTCCGCTCATAGTTACGAACTTCAGCCAGGAGAGGATCCTCAGAATCGTTTAGTTTCGCCGTTTCTGAAACACATTGTGAGCGACCAAAAGGAGTTCTGGACCAGTCCCGCACGCTTTCGCACAAAAGATCTCAAGTGGATTTTGCCCAGTGTCGGCATCACGGCGGCGTTCATTGCCAGCGATAGCTGGTGGGCGAAGCAGGTGAACCCAAGCCACATGCAAACCAGTCTGCATATTTCGGACTACGGCACGTATTCGCTGATTGGCTTGGGTGGGGCTTCTTTCCTCGTTGGTCACATAACCCATGACGACCACCTGCAGGAAACTGGACTTTTGAGCGCGGAGGCTGCTATCAACGCTACTGGCGTGACCTATCTCTTTAAAGAAATTACCCAGAGGCAGCGTCCGCTTCAAGGCAACAGGAATGGAGATTTTTTCACGGGTGGAGCTTCATTCAACTCCGAACACTCGGCCATTGCCTGGTCAATCGCGAGTGTGTGGGCCCATGAATATCCCGGATGGCTCAGCCAAACGGCCGCGTACGGGTTGGCTTCTGCGATCGCAATTACCCGCGTGACCGCTCAACAGCATTTCCCTTCTGACGTTATCGTCGGCAGCGCGCTGGGTTGGTACTTCGGCCGTCAGGTCTACCGCGCCCACCACGATCCTGAGTTGGGTGGTGCCCCCTGGGGTAACCTCTTGCCCGAGAATACCGGCGACAAAGTTCGCAATCCAGCGTACATGGCTTCCCCTTACGTGCCCTTGGATAGCTGGATTTATCCTCTGCTGGAGCGGCTCATAGCGTTGGGCTACATGCGGTCCAACATGCTGGGCATGCGCCCATGGACTCGTCTCCAATGCGCCCGTATGGTCGAGGAATCTGGAGAGAAACTCGAGAACAATGCAGATGATTCCGTGGAGGCTGCTGGGATCTACAAATCACTCGCTCAAGAGTTTGTCCCGGAAATAGCTCGCTTGGATGGTGCTGCGAACGTCGGAGCGCAGGTTAGATCCGTCTACACCCGGATGACGGGTATTTCAGGAACTCCACTCCGCGACAGTTATCACTTCGGTCAAACCCTGATCAACGATTACGGGCGGCCTTACTGGACAGGCTTTAACGACATAACTGGAGTGAATGCAGAGGCCGAAGCCGGCCCCGTGGCGTTCAATCTTCAAGCTGAGTACCAACATGCGCCTGCAATGCCGTCCTATTCGCCGGCCGCTTTGTCGGCAATCGGTGCCGCTGACAATACGCCCCCTTTAGCCAACGGCACTTCACAAGTCAATCAAGTCCAGCTTCTTAATAGCACGGTTTCGCTCAACCTCGCCAACGTACAGTTTTCCTTCGGAGAGCAGAGCTCCTGGCTCGGATCGGGAGACTCGGGGTCGTTCCTCATGAGCAATAATGCCCCTCCGTTTCCTATGGTAAAGATAGATGATGTCCAGCCGCACGATATCCCCGGTCTTTCCAAGATATTAGGGCCGTTTCGTGCAGAATTCTTCATCGGTCAACTTTCCGGGCACCATTGGGAGTTTTGCGACGTGCCAACGTGTCAAACATACCCTGGCTACCCCACAGTTGTCGGTCCGAGCATTGTTCCCCAGCCCTTCATCCAAGGATCGAAGATAAGCTTTCAGCCCACTCCAAATTTCGAGTTTGGTATGGGATACACCGCGATGTTCGGTGGACCTGGTCTGCCCGTGACTTTCGGCAATTTCTTTCGTACGTTCTACGTCCATTCCGCCAATCCAGCCAACAATCCGGGAAAACGAATCTCCGAGGCTGATTTTTCGTATCGCATCCCAGGTTTAAGGAATTGGTTGACATTTACCTTTGATTCCTTGGTTACTGATGAGTTTTCGCCGATCGGTTCGACCCGGGCGAACGTGAATCCCGGGATCTACATGCCCCGCATACCGAAAATTCCGAAATTAGAACTTCGGGCAGAAGGATTCAACGTAAGCCGCACCAACGAGTTTTCCCCGGGTTTCGTGTATGCCGACAACCGTCGTTTCCTTGGTGGATATACGAACGATGGTGTCTTGATGGGAAGCTGGATTGGCAGGGCCGGTCGGGGCGGACAGGGCTGGCTGACGTATTGGCTTTCTCCTCGGAACAAAATTCAACTGGGCTATCGACTCCAAGGGGTCTCGGCCGACTTTATTCAGGGTGGCAGACTGGTTGACTATTCCGCACAAAGCGAGTTTATGATCGGACCGAACGTCTCGGTTTCGGGTTTTTTTCAATATGAGCAATGGAAATTCCCCGTGCTGAGTCCAACGGGACAGTCAGATGTGACAGCCTCGTTGCAGCTGACTTTTTATCCGCATTGGCGAATCCACTGACCGCGAGATCACTCGGCGTTCAGACCTCCGTATGATATTTCTTGCTGCTGGTTTCGTTGAAACCGCTCAGAGTTGTTCGAAACTGTTAACGATTTCGTCGTTGAACAGTGAGCTTATGTCTCATCAGGCGTGGTTTCATTTTGGTTTTCTTCACGAAAAGTCCTATAATCCTGATGAAAGTAACACCGCTTTCGCTTTTGTGAACACGGCCTTTGCTGAATTTCGTCAAGTGCGGCCGGCGAGCGCCTCATGGAGCCAACAATAGTGGATCGTTCAACGCAAACCACCTTGGAAAGCCTGAATGATCCGTATCTTGGACCGTCTGTTGAGATTCAAAACGAGGATATTGAAGGAAAATCCGTTGAGCCTCGGATTATCGGTATTGCTCGATTGTT
>Ga0207046_10102_pt1 | contig 24325 bp, 25 predicted proteins | sample Alteio_BWMinCont_66_FD_153303 | JGI IMG/M metagenome (GOLD analysis project Ga0207046, IMG submission 153303) | Enriched cells from forest soil in Barre Woods Harvard Forest LTER site, Petersham, Massachusetts, United States -... | ecosystem: Environmental > Terrestrial > Soil > Temperate forest >...
TCGAGATCCATCTGTGACCAGCCACCGGTCGGGAGAAGCCGCGCTACTCCGCTCCTGGCCGTAGCCGTCTGGAGCGGGCCACCGGCAACGGAGCGCTCCGTTTGCACGTTTCCCGCCGCATCAAGCTGCCGGGGCTTGCCTTCTTCGCCGAACGCCAGTTGCAGCTTGTCAGCTTCGAGTTTCGTGCGTGTAGGCGCCGAGTTTGCTTGTGCCGCCGCGTCGGTCCATTCCATGCTGCCGGCCGTAAGTGTCTCCGCGTTCGTGGGCTTGCCGGCTTGGCCCTCTTTGGCCTCGCTGAACTCCATGCGAAGCGCTCCCGTCTCGAGGATTCGCACATCGCCGCTCTTGGCTATACGCGTCTTGAGAAAAACTCCGCCGTTGAGATTCATCTCTTTGGCCCGATTCACGCGAGGCCATAGATCGAGCGCTGCGGCATCGGAGTGGAATTCGCTCTCCTCTCCTTGGCCACGACGTGAGCCATGCACACTTCCTGTTCCGTCGACTCGGGCGACCCAGCCTTCCGGGACAAACAGTGCGGTCATCTTGTCCGCGTCTATAATCATCGAGTCGGCGCCGCCCTGCGCGGTAAGTTCCGGCGGCTTACCCAGCGTGCCGGCGCTGGCCAGCAGCCTGCGCGCGCGAAATGCGGAGTCCAACTCGAGCGTAAGATCTCCGGCGGTCAGCCGGGCCGTGCGAGATTCGGCTTCGGCCGGGCCCAGGATGTGGAGCAATTTGGCATCCCGGCCAAAGTCAAGAGTTGTGCCGGTTACCAGAACTTCCTCGGCTGTTTCCGATTTCGCGGGCTTGGTCCCGGACTCTATTTTCTTTGGTGGTTTGAGTCTCAGCCGGACGCTTTCGAGCAGGCGGAGAGTACCTTCCTGCGAATTGTATACCGCTCCCACGGCATCGCCGCTCCCGCTGGGAAAAGTAAAGGTGACGGGTTCGTCTGTTGTTGCTCTGCCGCTGGCCTGATCGAAAATCACTCCGCGGGTCTCGACGTGTACAATCTGCGGTTCGATTGCGGGATCTTTTACTTTGCGGTCCGCGTCCGCCGCGCTTTCTAAATCGATCTGAACATCTCCACTGCAGGTAACGCTGCCAGTTCCTTTTCCATACTGGCAGCTTTGCGTATGAATCGTATCGCGCCGCTCACCTGTTTTTCCAAACATCGTGACTTTCACGTTTTCGAGCAGACTAGCGCCCTGGTCCTTGAAATCGGTCGACTTCGACGCTTCGACCGTGAAAATCTTGCGCGGTCCGTCCATTTTTGAAAACGTCAGCCCGCTGGATTGCTTTTCTACGTTCACTGGCGCCGGCGGGGGAGCCGCTTTCCGCTCGATGATTCTTTGCCAGCCGCGTTTCAGATACACGCCGGCCGTCAAGCAGGCCAGCAGCACCGCCACAGCCGCGGACCAGCGCGCATACCGCGCCGCTTCGCTTCTTCGCATAGATTCAGTTAAGCAAAATTCCGAGAGACTGTATAGAAGATGGAGGGCCGTAAAGAGGAGGGTCGCTAGGAAGACGAGCCGGCTGTTTCCGCAGTGGCAGCCGCGGTAGTGTCCGGCAAAATTCCGATGTTTGCTGCGGCCACGCTGTCCCGGCTGGTATTTTTTACCAGGTACATGGCCTCATCGGCGAGGTGCAAAAGTCCTTCTTTGGTGCGCGAATCGGTGGGATAGGACGCCACGCCCAGGCTCGGCGTAACACGGATACGCAACCCGTCCTCGTCGAGCCAGCGCGTTTCGCGAACCAGCTTGTGCAGGCGGCGAGCTACATTGAGCGCGTTATCCTTGGGAGTCTGCGGCAGGAGAATCACAAATTCGTCGCCGCCATAGCGGAACGCAAAATCGATCAGGCGGCAATGAGCTTTCAGCGCGTTGCCAATCTCCGCGAGCAAGCGTGAGCCGACGAGATGGCCGTGTGTGTCGTTCACTTGCTTGAAATGATCGAGATCGATGAACACCAGCGAGAATTGATAGTTGTAGCGTTGCGAACGGTAGATTTCCGTCTCGAGGATAAAGCCCATGTGCCGGGCGTTGTATAGACTGGTGCAATCGTCGGTGATGGTCAGTTCGTGAATTCTCTTCACGTGCCGGGCATTTTCGAGCGCGATGGCCGCAAAGTCGGAAAGAGCTTCGAGAAGCTTGAGGTCGCGCTCGTCAAAACCTTCTGGGCCGAGGCAATTGATCAGCTCAATGACCCCGAGGCAGGTGTCGCGGAATTTAACAGGGACGGCCACGATCGATTGCGTTTCGGTCTTGGTCTTCTCGTCTACCTGAGAAAAGAAACGCGTGTCCTTCGAAGTGTCCGCCACGACCACGGTCTCCCCGTGTAGCGCCACCCAGCCGGCGATTCCCTGGCCCACCTTAATGCGAACGTCTTTGAGCGCTTGGGAAGCTTTGCCTACGGCCAGTTCGAAGTAGAGTTCTTGTTTGGCTTCATCGAGCAGGAGAAGCGACCAGTTGTCCGGGCGCAGAAACTCGTCAATTTTCTCCATGATGGTGCGGAGAACCTGGTCAAGCTGCAGCGAAGAGGTCAGCGCCTTCCCCAGCTCCTGGAAGATGGCGACTTCGCCCGCTTCGCGTTGCTCGGCGGAAACCGCGGGATTGCGGCGGCGTTCCACGGCTGGAAACTGTTTGACTTCGTCCACGCTCGGTTGATCCCTGGTTTCAGAGTTTTACAGGCCAGACTTTAGCCGCCGCGGAAGACAACACCACGAGCGTGATTCGGGGCCGATCCTCGAATCTTTGCCAGTATAGGCGCCTCACAAAAAGGGGCGCAAGAATCTCGTGGTACAGGCGTGGCCATCTTGCCATCGGTGGGTATGGGGCGCCCCGACGGGTCTTTTCGGTCAGCGTTTGAATGAGCCATGGGCGCCCTCGCGCAACACCAGGCATCCGGAGAGCATGTCGTGGAAGGCGCGTTTGCCGCGGGTTAGGCCCACGCAGAGGCAGTCGATCACGAAATAGTAGCCGCCCAAGACGGGCACGTGCACCAGCAGACGACCGCTCGAGAAACGCAAGCTGGCTCGCCAAAAATCCACCGGCTCGCCGGCGGCGTCGGCTACATAAAGACCTAACAAGCGTTTCCCCAAAGTTGCGTGCCATGCGGAGCTCTCTGAAAGTGCAAAGTACAGCCAACTTTCGGCCGCGAAGAAACAAAGGCAGACGAGAAGAAAAGTCGGTCCGGACTGCGTGAGCGTCTCGTTGAGAGGTGTTCCCGCACGATGATTGAAGAACGGATTCGAGATTCCCATGCCGGCGGCAAGAAAAGAAACAAAGACCGCGAACGGCACCACCAGAAGAATCAGATCGATGCTGGCCGCGATCGATCGGATCCAGAATCCCGCGTGGGTCAGCGGCAGGCCCCGGGAGAGGTCGCACTCAGTTGCTCTCTGCTCTTCCAAGATGCACTCCTAATACCCTAGCATGACGAGCAACAGCCTAGGCGCCTAACGACAGTCTTCTGCCGCCTTAACTCTGCCGTCACACCGGTACCCCCGTCCAAGACATGAACTAGAGGCCGTGTGATCGAATGATACTTGGGACGGACTGAACATAGTCGGTAACCTCACGGCAAGTCCTATTAAAACTATGCGTCTTCTGAAGCTCAACAAGCTATTTGAGGTCATGGAAATCAGAGGGGTCAAGGTTTTGCCCATTGGTCCGTGCTCCTCTATTCCGATTGTTTGACACTGCTCGGCGACACCGCCTATAGTTTCGTCGAGGGAATTTTTCGCCCTTGCGCGGACCGGATGGGGATCGCGCGTGGGTGAACCGTATTGCGGTCACACCTGAGCTGCCTGCGTAGCGGTCATCCAAATAAAGAGGGCAGAGAAAATGGGGCGCCCGCTGCAGCCGGGCTTGCTTGCGATCTCGAGGAAGTTCGATCGCGCCGTTACCCCACGTGTATCGGCAAGGATGGGGTTCGATTCATGGCCAGTGGAACTTTTGGCGAACGCCTGAAGCGCGAGCGCGAGATGCGCGAAGTCACGCTGAAGGAGGTGACTACCGCCACGCGCATCGGTCCGCGCTTCCTCGAAGCCCTCGAAAACGAAGAGTGGGACAAACTCCCCGGCGGCGTTTTCAACCGCGGATTTGTACGCGCCATCGCGCGTTTTTTGGGCCTCGATGAAGAAAATCTGCTCGCCGAATATGACCTCGCTCATGGCGAACCGAGCATGCCGGTTCCGCAGCCTTACGAGAACCAGCTTCCCCGCCCGCCTATTTGGGTTCCGATTCTGGCTGTCCTCGCTTTGCTGGCCGTACTCGGCGGGCTCATTGCTGGCGGAATTTACGGCTGGCGGCGCTTTGCCGGGCATCGCGCCGCAAAAGAATCTTCATCGTCCTCTTCGTTCCCTCCGCAAACCGAAACGCAAGCCGGGGCAGCGCCGGCTTCCGTTGCTGGTCCTTCTTCTGACAACTTAACTTCTTCGTCTGCGATTCCACTGGACCTTGCCGTTTCCACTTCCGCTGCCACGCGAGTGCGCATCCTCGCTGACGGCGCCTTGCTGCTTGATGCGGAAGTTCCCGCGGGAGAAACGCGCCACTTTTCGGCCAGCCAGCAGTTTGAAGTGACCGCGGCCGATTCCTCGGCGGTGTTGCTGGAATTGAACGGTCGGGCCATGCCGCCCGTTGGAACGCCCGGAGCCTCCGGTACAATAGTGTTGAGCCAGAAAGATTTGAGGCAGGCATCCGGTGGAAACCCTCAGCCCTGAAGTTCTCGATGACCTTCGCGTAGGCCGCGCTCCACGCGAGCGTAAAATCGCAGTTTGCTCTGGTGGAGCGCATCTGGCGCCCGCGGATCGTGCGGAAATCCTGGCCGTGCTCGCCGGGGATGTCGATGAGATGGTTTCCGAGCGCGCTCAGCAAGCCATCCTCTCGCAACCGACCGAAACCTTCGTGGAAGCCCTGAAGCGCGAAAAGGCTATCCCCGCGCTCTTTGCCTACGCCGGAAAACATCTTGCGGACAAACCAGGCGTCTCGGACGCGATGGTGCAGAACAAAAATTGTGCAGCCGAGTACCTGGTCCCGGTCGCGCGTCATCTTTCTGCACTGGGCATCACGGCGCTCATGGAAGAGTTGGAGCGTGTCAGCGAGTCCGCGGCTCTCGCGGCCGCGCTCGAGCATTCCTCTTCCATTACCGCGGACCAGAAGCGCCAGCTCCACGAACTAATGGGTTCGGCCATTGACGAAGCAGCTCTTGCGGAAGCCGCTGCCGAAGCCGAGCCGGACGTAGCCAAGCGTCAGACGCTTCTGATGCGACTCGCAAAGATGAACGTTTCCGAGCGTGTGCAGTTCGCTATCAAAGGCGGATCCGAGGCGCGGCGCACACTGATTCGCGACTCGAACAAGGTCGTGCAGCGCGCCGTGCTGCAATCGCCTCGCCTTACGGATCAGGAGGTCGAGGCCTTCGCTACCATGACCAGCCTTACGGATGAGATTCTTCGGCTGATCGCCAGCAACCGCAAGTTTCGAAAAAACTACGCCGTGGTGCGCAATCTCCTCAACAATCCAAAGACGCCGCTGGACGTTTCGCTGCACATGCTCCCGATGTGCAATGCGATGGACCTTAAGAAGCTGACGACCAACAAGAACGTGCCGGAAACCCTGCGCACGACCGCCACCAAGCTGCAGCGCACGCGAGCCGACCTCAAAAAGTGATTTTTGGTTGTTTTCGCGCCGCGGTCCGGGTGGAAACGCATCGCCGTTGCTGCGATTTGGTTCTACAATTGTGTGCGGAGGCGTACCAGCATGTTCTTCCCGTCCACAGTCGAGAGAGGCGCGGCAATATTGCTGCTGGGAATGTGCGCCGCGATGCTTCTTGCGCCTGTTCTCCGATCGAACCAAAGCCGGGCAGTGAATCAAGAAAAGACAGCTGATCCCTGGACCAAGGCGCAAGTCCAGGAAGCCGCTGACCTCGTGCGCGAGCTTGGGAACTCTAAAAGCGGAACCGCTCCGACCATTGTTTATGTTGGATTTCGCACGCTCTTCGAGGGTGGCCACGTTCCTCGAGCGTCGTTTCACGGCACGGCTTCTAAAGAAGAAGGCCTCCGAGAACTGAGAAAATGGGCTGGCCCTCTGCCGCACTCCACGAATCTCGTCCTCTATTGCGGATGCTGCCCCTTCGATCGCTGCCCGAACATCCGGCCGGCCTACAGGGCTCTCGAGGACCTGGGTTTCACCCGCATACGCGTCCTTGTCCTCCCGACAAGCTTCGCGGCGGATTGGGTCGAGAAGGGTTACCCCATCGAGAAAGGTCTGTAGACATTTGCGGGCGCCGTGGCCGTCGGAATCAAACGCCGCGGCAACTCCAAGTCTCTGAACTGCATCAGGCAAAACAGCGGCTCGACTTCCTAAGACTCGAGGCCCGCTCTTCGCAAGCCAACCCTGACAACGGAGGGGCAAGATGGCGCTCTGGTCCAGCATGCGGTTCTCCCTGCGGATTCTACGGAAGCATTGGAGACTGACCTCCATCGCCATCTTTTCCCTGGCCATAGCGATGGCCGCCGGCGCGGTGGGATTTAGTATCTTCAACACGCTGTTGCTGCGCCCTCCCGCCGTTCCTGCGCCCGAGCAGTTGGCCTCGGTATATACAACCACGCCAACGGAAGAGTTCAGCGGCACCAACTACGACGACTACAAGTATTATCGTGACAACAACTCCGTCTTCTCGGATGTCCTGGCGTTCCCGTACTCCATCGCTGTGCACCCTATTTCCTACGAAGGCCACATTAAATCAGGGCTCATGAATGCGGTGTCGGACAATTATTTCTCTGTTCTCGGAGTACAGCCCATTTTGGGGAGAGTGTTTCGGCGAGGCGAGGACGACAAGCCGTCCGCGCTGGCGGTTCTGAGCTATTCCTACTGGAAATGGCTCGGGGCGGATCCAAACATTGTGGGGAAGACGGTGACGGTCGAGCGCGTCCCGCTAACCATTATCGGCGTCGCGCCAAAGAGCTTTGTCGGGACAATTTTCAGCGACCTGCCAGATGTCTGGTATCCGCTGTCCATAGACGCGACGCTCAATCACCAGGCGCAAGATTGGCGCGCGGACCGCACCGTTCGTTATCTCGGCTTGACGGGGCGGTTGAAACCGGGAGTGACGCGTCCGCAGGCGCTTCTAGATATGCAACTGTTGTCGAAGCAACTCGCAGCTGCTTATCCGGCAACCAACAAAGATCGCCTCGCGCAGTTGACGGACGCGACCATGCTGCCTGTCGATTCGGTCTCTTCCGCAAGAATCATCTCGGCGATTATTCTCGCCATCGTGGCACTGGTCCTGTTCGCAGCCTGTTCCAACGTCGCCAATCTGCTATTGGCGCTGGCGGGCGCGCGTCGTCACGAAATCCTTGTGCGTGCCGCGATGGGAGCGACGCGCAGCCGGCTGATTCGAGAACTGTTGCTCGACAGCTCCCTACTTGCGGCTGGCGGTGGCCTGCTTGGCTTCTTGCTCGCCTGGGTTGGCCTTAGGCAACTCATGCAATTCAAACCTTATATGCCGGGGATTGGACTTCTGCCCTTGACGATCGATTTCCGGCCGGACTGGCGAGTTGCGACGGTGACTGTGGCGCTTGTTTTTGTAACGGGGCTCGCAACCGGTCTCGTGCCGGGGCTGTACTCCTGCTCGCCGAATCTGGCGGGTGCGCTGAGCGGCGAAATCGCGGTCGGCGGGACGCGTAAGGGAAGAATTCGAAACGCGCTGGTGGCCATCCAAGTAGCCGTTTGCACTGTGGTTCTGATCGGCGTGGGTTTATGTTTTCAGAGTGTGAGAAATCTGCAGCACGTCAATCTCGGATTCTCTGCTCGCAACGTCGTGATTTTGACCCTTGATTTGCAATCCAATGGATACTCCGAAGAGCAGGGCCGAAACATGTACGCCAGAATGCGTCAGGCCGCTTCCCAAATTTACGGCGTGGAATCGACCGGCCTGGCCAGCGACCTGCCTGTGAGCAGCGATGGCGGCCACATTGAACAGGTTCGCGTGGAAGGATCGCCCGCCACAAGCCAACAAGCGGCCAGCATTGCATCTGTTGCCGTTGACGAGAACTACTTTTCCACTCTTGGAATTCCCGTGTTGGCCGGGCGCGTGTTCACTGCTGCGGACACGGCCAAAGGCCCCGCCGTGATGGTCATCAATCATCTGATGGCGGAGAAATACTGGCCCGGCCAGAACCCCATCGGCAAAACGGCACGAATCGAAAACGGCCATCAAGTTGTCACCGTCGTGGGTGTGGTCGGCGACGGCAAATATGTTGATATCGATGAACCTGCTCGCCCATTTATGTATTTCGACTTAAACCGACGCTACCAAGGCGTTGTCTATCTCATGGCGCGGACCCAAGGCAACCCACATCAGTGGCTCACGCCGATGTCCGATGCTCTCGAGAAACTAAACTCACAACTCTTCTTCCAGACGCTCACGATGGATGATTGGATGGATTTTGCGCTGTATGCTCCCCGAATCACGCTGGTTTCGTCCAGCGCGTTCGGTGCCCTTGCCTTTATTCTGGCTGCTGTGGGCCTATACGGGGCAGTTTTCTACTCCGTCAGTGAGAGGAAAAAGGAGTTGGGCATTCGGGTCGCTCTCGGCGCCGCGCCGCGCGATCTTTGGAAAATGATCTTGCGCCAGACCATCTTCGTGACCGCCACAGGCGTGAGCCTGGGCATTACCGGCGGGATCATCGCCAGCACACTCGTCCGTTCCCAGCTCTACGGAATTCATCCCGTGGAATGGAGTGTGTTTCTGGCCGTCGGACTCACTATGGGACTGATGACCTTGCTCACGGCTTACTCGGCGGCGCGCCCCTGGATCGAGGCCGATCCGATGGAATCCGTGCGCCACGCTTGAGTCGGGCGTGACGCGCTCGAGCAGGTCCGCGTCAGACCGTCGAGAACGTATCGCTAGACTTTGCGCAATACCAGGCAGCTCGCGATCATGTCGTGAATGGCCTGCTTTTTCTCGGTGAAGCCCGCGATGATGTAGCCGATCGCGAGAGGAATCATGTGCGAGATTATTCTTGCGAAGAAGCGACCCGAAGCCCGGCCAAAGGAGATCGGCTGCCCGGTCATGTCGGTCACCTTCAGATTGAGCATCTTCTTCCCCAGCGTGGCTTGCCAGGGTGAACTTTCCGAGAGCGCGTAATACAACCAACTCACGAGAAATATAATTCCAAAAAATCCGAACAGGAACCCGAGACCCAAGAAAGTGGCCACATCGTCACTGATATCCTCGCCGGAACTAATTTTGCTCAGCGCGGCGCCTGCGCCCGTCAATAGGAAGAGAGGGATCAGAAGAAGCAGAAATGCCAGCCCGGAAACGACTCCATCGATAATGTAAGCGACGAACCGTAACCAGAAACCGGCGTACGCCACGCCGCCATACCCCGCGCTCGCCGGGCCCATCGGTGTCGGCGGAATCGGCGCGATGGTCATTGCAGATGGGGAAGCGCCGGTAGCAACCAGGATGGTGACCGCCTGGCCGCACGTGGGACAGAACGCCGTCGCGCCCGAAATTTCGCTTCCGCATTTTGAGCAGTACACAGAGTCTCCTTTTCGCGCGAATGGCCTGGCAGGGGGCCGGTTGCGGGAATCGTACTTCCCGCCGTGGCGCTGGTCAATCACCCGCGGTACCAGTCGTTCGCGACTCGCACCCATCACTCGTCGCTTCTTCCTCGAGGCCTGCCTTTTATAACTTCGGATGCTTGAGGTGAAATGCAGTGGCATCTTGGTAGGCGCGTGCAAATGCAAGCAGCTTCGCTTCCCCGTATAGATTCGCAAGGAATGTGAGGCTTACAGGCGTTCCGGGCCCACCCGCATTTTGAAAATCGCTGGGATCGTCTGTCGCCGGCTTCGGAGCATCATCGCCGCGAAAACCGTTGGGCAATATCACCGACGGATGGCCGGTCAAATTCGTGATCACGAGCTGTTCGCCGCCGTTCGTCGGCGCCACAATTACGTCAACGCCCTCGAATACTTTTCCAACCGCCTCCATGGCCATCCGCCGAGCCCGGCTTGCCTGGATGTATTCGACCGCCGGGACGAACCGCGCCGAACGGAACGAATTTGGCCAGTCAGAAGGCTTCTGTGAAGTGAGCAATTTATCTTTGCCGGTCCGGGTCAACTCATCAAACGCCGCGGCCGCTTCGGCCGACAACATGGGCACCATGGATTGGTACGGGAACTTCGGCATTTCTACCGGAATGAGACTGACGCCCATCTCTTTCAACTTCCTGAGCGCCGCTTCGTTGTATTTTCTGTCGTACTCCGCGCGCGCCCGGGCCGCTTCCCTGCGCCGCTTCTGTTCGTCTCGCTTTTTTTGCTCTTCCGGAGTCGCGGCTGGTTCTTCTGTCGCCGTTTGCGGCTGTTCTTGGGGCCTAGGCTCGAAATCCGCCTTCAGATAACCCACACGAAGCTTTCGCCAATCCAGCCCCGCATCCCAATGGAATGCGGCATTCTTCACGCTCGGGTCTTTGTCGTCCGGCCCATAAATAGCCTCGAGAACGAGCGCGCAATCCTCCACCGCACGGCAAATAGGCCCGAGCTTATCCATGCTCCAGGAGAGCGCCATGGCCCCAGTCCGGGGCACGAGGCCGAACGACGGTCGCAGGCCCGTGCAGCCGCACCGCGTTGAAGGCGACGAAATCGACCCGAGGGTTTCCGACCCGATGCTGAAGGCCACGCATCCGGCAGCCGTCGCGGAGGCAGGACCTGCCGAAGATCCGCTCGACCCTTGCCCCGGATGCCAGGGATTCCGAGTTACGCCGCCAAACCAGTTGTCGCCGAGCGCCAGTGCGCCGAGCGTCAGCTTTGCCACCAGCACGGCGCCCACTTCATCCAACCGCTTCACCACCGTAGCGTCTTCGTCGATCATCTGATTCTCGAAACCGCCGGCGCCCCATGTCGTCCGATAACCCTTCACCGCCAGCAAATCTTTCGCGCCCCAGGGCAAGCCGTGCAGCGGCCCTCGATATTTCCCTCGGGCGATTTCCAGGTCTGCTTCTGTGGCCTGCGCCCGCGCCCGGTCTTCGGTCAACGTCACTACAAATTTCAGCGTAGGGTCATAGCGCTTCAACCGCTCCAGGTACATCTCCGTTAGCGCGACCGAGGACACTTTTCTCGTTCGCACCAATTCGGCCAGTTCGCGCACGCTCAGAAACGCCACATCTTGTATATTCTTCGGCGTGCTCGGAGCGGCGATCGCCGACGGCTTCGACGTCCGCGACGGCCGCCCTTCCGTTTCAAATTTCATCCCCGGAAGCACTGGATCAAAAATCAAACATGGCGCAACGGAATTCGGAATGTGCAAGGCGTAAATCGCTTCGTAATTCTTGGCTTGCTGGTTCAGGTTGTCCAACATCACCTCTTTGGCTTCTTCGGGGATGGGCACATCCGCGATGGCGGCCGCATTGTTGATCATCTCTTTGGTGATCTTTGCCGCCCCTTCGGACTGCGCCTGCGCCCAAAGCACCCCCGGAAACAGCGTCCCTCCCAGCCCCAGTCCTGAACAAGCACTCAAGAATCGTCTGCGATCCAGCATCGGCTTCCCTCCTTGGCACACTGCAAGCGCGCGATTGTAATACAGGTAAGGCCCGAGATTGTCCCCTTCCCGGCAATCTCGTTATTGGCGATCGGAGGTTGACCAAAAAAAAGCAGCGTCCGGCGGAGAACTCCCTCCGGGCGCTGCTCTAGATTTGCTGCGAACTATTGCGGTCGAGCCTTAGTCTTTGTCGTACTTGAGGCAATCCTCAAGCTGGTGAATGGCCACATCGGTCGCCCGGAGGGCTTCCACGCGGTGCCCGCCGAAATCGTGGGCAGCGTGCTCCATGTGTTCCTTGGCGCGACGCAGCGCAGCAATCGCATCGCGGATTTCAGGATGCGGTTCCGCCGCGGTCGCTGTCGCCGTGCTCGGTTGTGGGACCGCCGTGGGCACGGCGTTCGCGTTGCCCTTATTCGGAGCGGCTGGAGTCGACGCCGTATAGGCAAATGCGACCACCAGCGCCACCACAGCAAATACAATCAGGATTCTCGTTTTCATGAACCACTCCTCCTCGTCCGATTTACGGCTCGGACAGCCGTGAGTTCCTCAATCCACCGTCTGCACTTTTGCCGTGATAAACGGGCCACCTGATCCCGGCAAACGCGCCAAAGAGGCATGTCCGGCTCACGCGAGCCGTCACACTACTTCCTTCATAGGTCATCTTTTTTAGCATGAACAGGAGAATTTTTCCTACGAGCGTACAATCAGAGAATACCCCGGTAGTCAACCACACCTCCCCTCTCCCTGAACTTCCTCCATTTGTTAAGGCGGTAATGGCTCCAAGGAAGTAGGAACGGGAAAGGCTGGAAAGTTGCCAAATTCCTCCTGCCCGCTTGACCTTGTACGATAAAATACACATTATCGTCGTCCTTAAGGGCCTAGTGAGCTCTCTTGCCGGAGGAACTCTATGGCGCGTCAACCCGCTATCAGCATCTGGGTCGGCACTCGCAAAGGTGCGTTTCGGTTCACCTCAAAAGATCGCAAGAGATGGGACTGTGCTGGACCGTTTTTCGCTGGACAGGAAGTGCATCATGTCACGCCGGATCCTCGCGAGCCGAAGCGCCACTACGCTGCGGTCGGCAATGCCTGGTTCGGTCCGCATCTCCATGCCAGCCGAGACAACGGCAAAACGTGGCAAATCTCGGAAAAGGGACTGGAGGTCAAAGGCATTACCGGCAAAACATGGCAAGTGACCGAAAAAGGAATGGAACTGAAAGATCTTCCGGATGCCACACTCAAGCGTATCTGGCATATCGCTCCCGGCGCAGCCGACGAACCCGGCGCCGTTTATCTAGGCGCGGATCCCGGCGTACTTTTCCGCAGCGGCGACAATGGTACAAATTGGGAGATGGTACCGGGCCTGTGTAATCATCCCACGCGCGAGAAGTGGAGTCCCGGAGCCGGCGGCATGATGGTGCACTCGATCCAATGCCTTGGCAAGGGCCGCCTCATCGTTGGGATTTCCGCCGCAGGAGCGTTTCGCTCAAGCGACGCTGGAAAAACGTGGTCTGCGTTTAACGAAAACGTCCTTGTCGAATTTGGCCCTGAAAAATTTCCCGAAGTCGGCCAGTGCGTCCACAAACTGAAAGCGCATCCCCGCAATCCGGATGCGCTCTACCAGCAAAACCATTGCGGTGTCTACCGCGGCGAATTTGCGGGGGAGAAATGGATCGACATTTCGAATGGCCTTCCTTCGCGGTTCGGTTTCGGCTTGGCCGTACCCGCCGCTGAAAAAGACACGCTCTTCACGATTCCCATCGTTTCGCCTGAAGAGCGCTATGTCCCCCAAGCGAAACTCCGCGTGGCGCGCAGCCGCAACGGCGGCAAGACCTGGAAGCTTCTGACCAAGGGCCTCCCTCAGTCCGACGCCTACGACCTCATCCTGCGCGAAGCGATGACCTCCGACGATCGCGACCCCGCGGGCGTCTACTTCGGCACCACCGGCGGAACGCTGTTTCATACACGCGATGCCGGCGATTCCTGGCATGTTCTCTCGGCACATCTACCGCCGATCTATTCGGTGACCGCCGCGTTCGACTGATCGCCTTCGACTGGAACCGTCGCACGCGAGACCGCCGAGCCTAATTGTTTTATTTCGGAAGCGCGAACGCAACGTATACGCCGCCGGAGGGCGACTTGAGATCCTTCCCTCCACCCGCGGCGATCACGACATATTGGCGCCCATTCACGGCGTAAGTTGCCGGAGTAGCATTGCCGGAAAAAGGAAGCGTAGTTTCCCACAGCAATTCGCCAGTAGCTTTGTCAAACGCACGGAATTTCTTGTCAAAGTCGCTCGCCCCGATAAACACTAGGCCCCCAGCCGTCACCACGGGGCCGCCATAGTTTTCCGTACCCGTGTTCTTCAGGCCCTTGGCTGCAAGTTCCGGATACTCCCCCAAATTTATCTTCCAAACGTATTCCCCGGTATTTAGATTGATTGCGTTCAAAGTGCCCCACGGTGGAGCGATGGCAGGATAGCCCTCCGGGTCCAGAAATTTGTGGTAGCCCGTAAATCGATACTTCATGTCCGACGGCCGAGGCTCCGAGTTCGGCAACTCTTTGGACTTTCCGCTCACCAGAAAATCCACGAGCGCGTAAAGCTGGCCGTCGTCAAAATTGGCGAACGCCGGCATGCGTCCCTTGCCATTTTTGATCGTGGCCGCAATCTGCTGCGGCGACAATCGGTCTCCTGCGCCGACCAGTGAAGGCATCGCCGGCGGCGATCCCGTCATCCGCTCGCCGTGGCACACGCTGCACTGGCTCATGTACAGGGCCTTGGGGCTGTTTTCGCCAGAGTCCGGCGCCAGGGCCCCCGTCCAAGCCATTTCGTTTGCGTTCACATAGAGAATTGCAGTCTCGGGATCAACGGCTGAGCCCCCCCACTCCGCGCCACCGTCGAATCCGGGAAAGATCACGGTGTCCTTTCCAACGCCGAACGGAATGAATTGTCCTTCGCTGCGCAACTCTCGAAATTTCTCAAGCGCCGAGGCGTGCGCCTCGGGCGTGCGATTCGTCAGCATAGCCTCGCTGAGAAATTGCCGCGCAAACGGTGCGGGCTTGGACGGCAGGGGCTGCTCGGGCGCAGCGACTTCGCCCGGCACATCACTCCGTGGATATTTCCGATAGGCAATCGGAAAGAGAGGCTTTCCGCTCACCCGATCGAACAAATAAACGAATCCCTGCTTGGTCGTCTGCGCTACGGCGTCAATCTGCTGGCCGTCGCGATTTACGGTCGCAAGCGTTGGTGGCGACGGAAAATCGCGGTCCCACAAATCGTGCTTCACTCCTTGAAAATCCCAAATCCTCTGGCCCGTTTCCGCATTCAAAGCTAAGAGACAGTTGGCAAACAGATCGTCGCCCACACGATTGGCACCGTAAAAATCAAACGCCGCGGATCCCGTCGGTACATAAACAATTCCACGCTTCGCATCGACAGCCATGCCTGCCCAGTTGTTCGCCGCGCCGCTGTATTTCCATGCATCCTTCGGCCAAGTCAGATAGCCAAATTCGCCGGGATGCGGGATGGTGTGAAACGACCAGCGCAACTTCCCCGATCGCACGTCGTACGCTCGCACATCACCCGGCGGCGCAGGCAAAGTTTCCGGATTCCGCCCGCCCACAATAATCTCGTCCTTGTAAACAATGCCCGGACTCGTTAGCACGACGGATTGCCGCTCCGGAGTGCGCCCAAGATCGAGGCGAAGATCTATCCGACCCTCCTTCCCAAACGCTTCGATGGGCTTGCCCGTAGCTGCATCCAGCGCATATAGAAAATTCATCACGCCAACCAGAATGCGCTTGTCCCGCTCGCTCGACCAATAGGCCAGCCCGCGATCCGGTTGCGTGCCCTTGATCCCAGAATCAAATTTCCACAAGAGTTGGCCCGTCGCGGCATCCAACGCGAACACCTTCTCCGCCGGCGTGATTCCATACAGTGTCCCGTCCACAACGATGGGGCTCGTTTCTAACCCTCCCGGTTCCCCAGCGTCGAAACTCCAAGCAACCGCCAGCTCTTTCACATTGGTGCGATTGATTTGCGCGAGGCTGGAGTAATGCATATTTTCCGCCGCGCCGCCATAGGCAGGCCAGTCGCGCTTTTCCTGGCCCGAGTTAGGTGAGTTCTGGGAGGCCTCTATAAGAGGGGTCTGCTTTACGTTAAGGAACGCGCTCGAAACCACGAGCGCGCCGAAAAGGATCGCTGTCTTGTTATTGAATAGCTTCATGCACGCACTCCGCGATGCGCGTCAGGGTATCACGCCATGGCGGCGGCACAATATGTGCGATATGGGGGAAAAAGGGTGAATCGCGGCGGGAAGTCAAACCCATTGACGCCATGAGAACAAACCGGCGTCCCGATCTTCAGGGACGCCAGTTTGTTCGCTCCGGGGGAGAAAACCGAGCCCGCGCCTCAACCATTACTGCCCGCTTGCTGGCCGGCCTATGCTTCCCTTTGTGCGCCGGCTGCTTGTCGGGGAAACGGTCTTGAGCATTTCTTTCGCTTGTTCCAAGTGCCGCTGGATCATAGGAACGGTTTCGGAGGCAAAACCCCGGATCGCGGCATCCTTGCCGCGATTCGCCTCGCGTTGAAACGCCTCTAAATCTTGTTGGTGATCTTTCACCATGTCTTGCGCATACGCGCGATCAAAATCAGCTCCGCTCAGTTTGGAAAGCCTGTCGTAAGTGGACTGATCCCTGGCCGCGACGCCTGTCGGCAAGGTGATGTGCTCGCGTGCCGCCGCTTCCTTCAATTTGTCACCGGCTTTCCCATGCTCGGCCACCATCCGCGTTCCGAAAGTCCTTACGGCCTCGCTTGACCCGCTATCTTCGGCAAGTTTGCCGAGCTTGATCTCCGCCAGGCCTCCACGAGCGGCATCGTTGGCGAAGCCCAGGTCAGTCATCGCGGCCTGAGTCTCCGAGGACACCGGCGAACTTTCCGGGTGCCGCAGCACCGCCCAGCAACCCAGCGAAGTCAAAAAAAGCGTTAGTCCCGAAACGTAAGCAATCTTGGCAGTGGTGCTTTCCAACAGCATGTTCTGCTCGCTCTCTCCGTACCGAGGCCGGTACGTGGAGGTTAAAGGTCCGAATTAATTCAGCCAATCCAGCGATTCCCGTATGTTCATCTGAAACAACCCCGAGCGGTATCCTCTAAGGCTGGTATAATCCACCAGGTTTATTCCAATTTCTTGGGCAAAATAAGCAATCGAGGTAAATCTATGTACACCCCAATTTCATGGCTGCTCGCTTCCTTGATGCTCCTGGCTCTGGCGGCCGGAGGCAGCCGCGTCCCTGCTCCGCCAGCACACGGAATGCTCGTGGTGGCCAACCAGCGCGAGCACACTGCTCTGCTGATCGATCCGGAGACGCGCCAGGAGCTGGCGAAGGTCACCGTCGGAGTCAACGGCCACGAAGTGGCTGTCTCGCCTGACTCCCGCTTCGCCTACGTTCCCATCTACGGCAATTCCGGCGTCGGCAAGCCCGGCACGGACGGCGCGACCATTGATATCGTCGATTTACACGAACGCAAACTAGCCGCCACTATTGACCTGGGCAAGCCGCTTCGTCCTCACCGCGCCGAATTTGGCCCTGACGGCCTGCTTTACGTCACGGCGGAGCTCGCCAAAGCCGTCGACGTCATCGATCCCGCCACGCGCAAGGTCATCAGAGAAATCCCCACAGGCGCAATCGAATCCCACATGATCGTAATCTCCCCCGATGGCCGACGCGCTTACACTGCCAACGTCGCCGCTGGCAGCGTGAGCGTGCTGGACCTCGAGCAGCGCGCTCTGGTCACCGTCATCCCCGTCGCAAAAACCGTCCAACGCATTTCGATTTCCGCCGACGGCAAGCGCGTTTTCACTCACGATCAAGATACGGCGCGCATCGCGGTCATCGACACATCTACAAATAAGGTCGCCAGTTGGATTTCTCTTCCCGCAACCGTCTATTCCTCATCGGCGACGGCCGACGGCCGCAAACTGCTAGCCGCTTCTCCGTCCGGCAAAATCTTCGTCATTGATCTAGCCACTCGAAAGCTCGAACAATCCTTCGACATTCCCGCCGCACTCGGCGAACTGCTTATTACGCCAGACGGCAAGTCTGCATTCGTAAGCTGTCCACAGGCGGGAACAATCGAAGTGTTGGACATACCTGGCCAGAAGCTTCTCGAACCGATCCAGCTTACCCAAGGAGTGGACGGGCTCGCCTGGGCACCAGCCATTCCATGATTTCTAAAAAAAAATGAACCTAGGCAATCTCGAACTGATCACCTGGATGGCTCGCCCGTGAACGTCGACTGGATCCGCGATCTATGTCTCTCGTTTCCCCACACGACCGAACAGATTCAATGGGGCGACGATCTGGTTTTCAAAGTCGCGGGAAAGATTCACGCCATTACGGTACTTGAGCCTGCCAAGACTTGGCTGTGTTTCAAGGTTTCTCCTGAAAAATTCTCCGAGTTAACAGAACGCCCCGGTATTATTCCCGCGCCCTACCTGGCCCGCGCGAAGTGGGTCGCGCTTCTAACCAAGGACGCTCTGTCGCCCGACGAGCTTCGAAGCCTGTTGCGCGATTCCTACGACATGGTGGTTGCCAAGCTCCCTAGGAAAAGGCGCGAAGCCCTCGCGCGCGGCAAGTCCCGGGCGCAGCGGAAATCCGCCACAAAGGCCGCCGCACGGAAAAGTCTCGGAACGCCTCGCCACAAACGCAAAAAGCCCTCTCGGTTAAGAAAGAGCTCCTAAGTTCCTTCGATCTTCGATCTTCGATCTTCAATCTTTTTTTGAAACTACACGGTTGCCTTGGAATCGAGCGAGCGACGCAGCGGTCGCGCTCCTGGCAGCGGGAAACTCATGTGCCAAAAATTTGAATCCGGGGAAGTAAACTCCACGCCTACGAATGTCTTGCTATCGCGGTCGCGCCTGACGGAAACCACTCTGGATTCCACCGTCCGGTCACTATTCTCATTGACCAGGATGAGCATCTGTCCCACGACGACGGTCTGATCGATTTGCAGCAGGGCCCCGTGGCGGTTCACGGAGTGGGACTTGGCCTTTACGCGGAACTTGTCGCCGCTCTCGTCCTGTCCGTGCACAGTTATCGGTACGGTGATACTAACCCGCAACGTTCGGCGCCGCTCTTTACAGCGAAAATGAAGTATGGCCATGAGAGACACGAACCTCTCGATTGAACTTGACGACTCGGGGACCTAAGCCTGTCCATACGGGACGGGCTTCAGCGTCATCACTTTCGTGAATATTACGCTGAAGTGAACGGTCGACATGAGCGAGGAAACCAGCACAAGGTCGTTCACAGTGTTTATATTCTGGGTTTTGGCACCCGGTCCGGCAATAGCGGAACGGTACCAAATTAACCCGTTTGTTCCGGTACTCTAGTACGTTACTCGTTCTAGTTCAACCTGATTGTTGGAAAGACACGGCCCTCATGTAGTGCACGCCAAGGCCCGAGCGTTTCGGGCACCCCGAAATGATGCCTTTCCGCAACCCACACACATGTTCGCCGCACAGTGGTCCCGCCGGCTCCGCGAAACCCACAACTAACTGCATTGTATTCTGCAGCTTAGACTATAAGCTGCAGACCTGGCTTACTTTGTGACGGGGAGCTCGATGAACTCGACCTTCCAGGGCCTAACAGCCAAGCGCAAGCGAGCTACAGTAACTGGTAGGTAAAAACGACACGGTCCGGCACTCCCCGGGTTAATGTAGAGAACGCCGTCCTTTTCGGTCTGTCCGGGTTTATGGGAATGCCCACTTACCACGATGGGAAACCCCGCCACCCTAGGGTCAAGGTCCAAGTCCTCTAAGATATGCAACATATAGATCCTCGCCGAGCCCAGAGGGATGACCGCGGTCAACGGCAGAGCTTTAGCCCATTCTCCGGTGTCTACATTTCCGCGCACCGCCACCACCGGAGCAATGGTTTCTAAACCTTCCAGGATTTCCGGAGCGCCCACATCCCCGGCGTGGAGGATCACATCCGACCCACGCAGCGCACGCACGGCTTCCGCTCGAAGCAATCCATGCGTATCCGAAATCAGGCCAACGATTGTGGTTTTTTTGTCCAAATTCTTCCACGGCGAACAGGATTGGCAACCTGGCCCGCAAAGGCTCCGAGACTCGCCGGCCTTCACTTAATTTTCTAGCACTCTCAGAACATCCAGCGCATTCACGCGGGCACGTTCGACCGTCAGACCCCAGTGCAAATGGGGACCGGTCACGCGGCCCGTCGCTCCGACTTTACCTAAAACCGTCCCTGCCACTACCTCATCGCCAACTTTCGCGTCGATCTTCGAGAAGTGGCAATAAAAAGTGTAAATTCCCAGACCGTGGTCGACAATGACGCTGTTTCCGGAAAAAAATAGCTCCTCCGCCAGGACCACGCGCCCCTTTTGCGCCGCATGCACCGGCGTCCCCGTAGGTGCCGGAAAATCCACGCCGCCGTGCGGAGAACCGGGATGCCCATTCAAAACTCGCCGCTTCCCAAAGTTGCTTCCCTTAAACCCACCGTCCAGCGGCGCGCGAAATGGCCCATCCCATAAACGCTCCGGCGTCACGCGATCATAAATCTCCCGCAACCGTTTCGTTTCCGCGGCCGCGCGCGCCTCCTGCTCCGGGTTCGGCTCCACAAACTGCTTTTTCACCGTTAGGTTTTCCGTCGCGAAGTGTCCTTCTTTCACTTCGACCGTCGCCCGGCAATTTACTAACTCACCGCCTTGAAGCTTACCCGTAGCCGTGAACTCGTACTTCCCTGCCGCTTTTTCCAAATCCACCCCGAGTAACGCGTGCCTTGTGTAGGCGCGCGAAGGAGCGTGCTCCTTCTCGGATTCCCCCCAAAAGGGCACCTCCCGATCGTTCCATCTGCCGCTGACTTCACTCAACGGTTTCTCGCTTCGTAACTGCGCCAGCAGCAGCGTGCCTTGAGCTGCTTCAGGAGCGCTCAACCTCAGCGCCACCCCGTTTCCGCAATCCTCGGCCCGCAGGGTTGCGGCGAGCAACAGGATCCCGATCAGTCCAATCGATGCTCCAAGCCTAAAGCTGCACCTTCCCGGTACTCGGTCTCGAAGGTCCATTATTTCGGCCGCATCGCTTGGACTCGCGGCTCTACTTTTCGGAATCTCTGCCGCCCCAGTTGCGATCCCATGATCAGTTTTTCCACAGCAAGCAGCATCTCGGGATTCTTTGTCTTTTCTCTAAGCTCTTTCAAAAACGGCCGAACCTTCGCGAAAATGAAAAACAATTCTCCGCAGAACGCGGTCGTAAAAAACAACTTCTCGTTAAGCACGCCGTTCTCCACAAACGACGCGGCTATTCCCCAATAACTGATTACCTGCCTTAGCCAGTTGTTCTCTTCCGTCCCCATGGTCATTGCAACTTTCATGTACTCATCCGCATCCTTCGGCCAAAACGTCGTCAACCACCATTGCCGCGCTTTCCGCATCTCCGGTTCGCGCTTCAAGGCATAAAGCTCGAGAATCAGGCGTGCGTCATCGACCGTCGGTCTCTTCGCCATCGTTTTTTCTCCCGAATCCTTCCGGTTGCTGATTCTACCTTTTGGTCCGGCGCTTTTGTTCCCGGTTTTTCAATTGTGTTCGACAGTGTAAGAGGTGGGCTCTTCGAGGCCGCAGACTATAAGCGCTTCGTTCTCTTCCTCGGCCGCGCTACTCTCGCTCTTTACTCTGACCGCGATGTCGGCGATGATCGACGCTCGAACGTAGGGTCTCGGCCGCAAACGAGGAGAATCAAAATGCGCAGAGAACTCGTCATCCGAGCCGCGATCGCGGTCCTCGCACTGTTTAGTTGCGCCTCGCTCCGCGCCCAACAAACCTCTCGGCCACCCGCGGCCAGTCCCGCCGCGGCAAAGCAAACGGAAACCGATGAATACACCCGTTACGAACTGCTAGCGCCCGAAACCGCCAGCTTCAAAATCTCTTACGAAGTCACGGCCACAACGCCCGGGGCCAAATTTTTCTACAATCCAATTCGCAAGGGTAGCGCGGCAACTGACGAAGCGGTCTTCGATTCCATGACCGGCGATTCGCTTCACTTCGAAGTGGTCAGCGGCTCGGAAGCGCGCAAAGACCCATTCATGTCGGAAGCGGATGCTGATACAAACTTCATCAAAATCTCTCTGGCGCGGCCGGTACCGCTCGGGGGCCAGGGTCGAATCCTGATCCTGAAAACTTATAAAGACGCGAAGAGCTATTACCGCGAGGGCGACGCCATAGTCTTCAACCGTCCGCTAGGCATCAAGAGAAACAAAGTCGTTCTGCCCAGAGGCTACGAACCAGTCGGATGCAATGTCCCGTCCCAAGTCCTACCTGAGCCGGATGGACGCATCGCCGTCAGTTTCCTGAACCCCGGCTCCGGCGAAGCTCCGCTAATCCTGCGCGCCAAGCTCGGCGCCGAAACCGGCCCGTCCGCCGCGCCACACCCCGCCACAGAAGCGCACAGTTGGGAATCCCCCTTCCAAGGGGAGTCCGAGCGAGCACGCCTTTCCGAACGCGCCCACCAGGACCGCGATATCGTCTATTTCCTGCTGCAGCCAGAATCCCACGCCTTTAGCCTCTACCACGACTACACGGAATCCCACGAAGGCGCCGACAAATACCTGAACGTTGTCCGCCAAGGCAGTACCGTCTCCGATCCGTCCGCATACATCTTGGATACCGGCGAAAAGCTCCCCACTAAGTTGATGACCGGCGCCGATCTCGCCGCCGCAAAAATTGACGCCGGTGAGCCCGTCAATCCCACGACGCAAGTCGTGCTCATACCCTTCACACCAGTGCGAAAAGGCCAATCCATCCGCCTGCGCATTTCCGAGACCTACACGGCCCCATCCAGCTACCGTCTCGACGGCGACGAATTAGTCTTCGATCGCAGCTTAGGCAGGCCACGAAACGCGGTAGTTCTCCCCGCAGGCTGGTATCTCACAACCAGCGCCACCCCCGCGACCATCACGCAACTTCCCGACGATCGCATCCGCCTCGATTTTTGGAATGGCCGCCCCGACTCCGTCGACGTCCTAATTAGAGCAAAACGCCGCGACGGTGTAGTCCACGCAATCGTCGGGGACAAGCCTTAGCCAAACTGTTCGACTCAGCCCTTCCCTGTGCCGCCGACGCCCTTGGGTGCGCTCTCAATGAGCGCCTTGCACGCGCCCAGGCACGCCTCCTTGAACTCCTTTGCGATCTGCGCATCAACTCCTTCTCCCAACAGCAGAATCGCAGTTCCGTGAACCTGCGCAACAATGGCCAGCCCTAACTGCGCGTAGTCCGCCGGCGTGCCCCCGTGATCCTCCGCCAGCTTTTCCTTCAGATATTCGTACGACGGCATCGGCTCCTTGCGCGCAAAACGCTCCGCCCAATCCGACGTCAGCAGCAAGTATTCGTTCCGGTTGGCCAACGCAAACTCCAGGCCCAGCCGGCAGGCCTCGGCGGTGGACCGCGCCGCTCGGAGAGCATTAAACATCCTTTCTCTGGCACGCACCCTCAGAAACACAATCAAATCGTGCTTATCTCGAAACCTCTCATACAACGTCGGCGTAGTCGTCTCGGCCGCAAGTGCGACAGCCCGCATTGTCAATGCGTGCTCTCCTCCTTTACTCCACAGCTGATAAGCGGCATCAAAGATTCGTCCCTCTAGCTGTTTGTCGGCCATCCGTGGCATTCTCGAGCCCTCCCGGCCTTCCCAACCCAAAATTGTACGCAGATTATATACTTGACAGCGTTAAACAAACAACGTATAAGTTTATGTTGCCCCGCCTTAGCGGTTGGCTAGTCCCAAATAAACCTGGCAAGGGAAAGTTAGCAATAAGTTATGGCAAGATTTGAGTATTCCATTATTACCAAGGCCAGCCCCGCACTCGCCTGGCTGGTCTTTTCCGATTTGCATCGCTGGAACACGTTCGCCGACGTCTATGGCGAATTGCGCTGGCGCGACGGCAATGCCTGGGAGCCAGGCAGCCGTCTCGAGATTGAACTCTTGCGGCCCGTGAATGCCGTCATCGACCACGTCATCACCACATGCGTTCCCGCAAAGAAAGTCGGCTGGATCGACTACGCCATCGGCGTGGCCATGGCTCAATGGGTCACTTTTGAAGAACGGCAGGAAGGCACCCGCATCCACACCTGGGGAGAGGTCATTCACTCTGGTGTTACTATTGGCGGGCGTAGTGTAGAAGAGCTGATCGTCAGCTTCACGCAAACCTGGTACGAAGCCTTTCGCGTCGCGTGTAACCAACTTGTATTACCTGGCGGACCACTCCCGGAGTGACGCATGGATCTTGATCGCAGGAACCCGTTCCGCAAGTTGAAACGTCAACAATCCCGCGAACCGAGACGTGGCCCCGAGCCCCTGCGACGTCTATCGCCGTGCCATATTTCGGTGCGCCGATTGCTACAGGGTCCATTTGCCGACGCTCACAAACAACTCCAAGCCAATAGCAAACGAATCTTTCCCCAAGGGCTGGCAATAAACGACGCGGGCTCTGACTGGCGGATCATACGCTTCTAACCCCCATGACGGTCAAGAAGTATAGTTCCCGATCATTCTCGATCCACAGATCTAACTGTCCGGCAACGCGACAGCCTGATCCCACGACCGAACGTCTCGCGACCCTCCCTACGTTCGTACAAAAATATAAGTCTATATTTGTCTTATAGTTACAATAAGTCAAAGATCGGCTATCCGATTGCCCTTGTTCCGGGGTTTGCTTCTCGCTCTCGTACCTCGCTCTTCGTCAAGGAGGCCGCCATGAAAAAACACGAACGCATCCG
>Ga0207046_10092_pt1 | contig 24063 bp, 22 predicted proteins | sample Alteio_BWMinCont_66_FD_153303 | JGI IMG/M metagenome (GOLD analysis project Ga0207046, IMG submission 153303) | Enriched cells from forest soil in Barre Woods Harvard Forest LTER site, Petersham, Massachusetts, United States -... | ecosystem: Environmental > Terrestrial > Soil > Temperate forest >...
TAATCTAAATCCGTATAACTTCTTAAACGATTTTCGTTTTTATATTTTTCAAGAAGACTATCCACTTTTTCAAACGTAAGATTTTCGTGATACGAAGCCCCGCACTGTAACATAGGTGCTGTTCCGCAAGAACCTAAACACTCAGCCACCTTCAATGTAAACATCCCATCTTTGGTAGTTTCGCCTACTTTAATGTTTAATTTTTTCTCAATATAACGTACAATGTCTTCAGCACCATTTAACCAGCAAGAACTTGTTTGACAAACCTCTAAGGTGCAATTGCCAACCGGTTTTAAATTGTACATGCTGTAAAAAGAGGCTACTTCAAATACTTCGATAGGTTTAATGTTTAAAACAGAAGCCACATAATCCATCACCTCAGGGCTAAGCCAACCGCCAAACTCAGCTTGTGCAATATGCAAAACAGGTAATAGGGCTGATTTTTGTTTACCCGCAGGATAACGCGTCATCATTTCCTGTACGGTAGCCATAGCCGCATCGCTAAATTTTATTTCGGCGCGTTTGGCTTTATCAAAATGTTGTGTTCCGTGTACTTGTGCTCCCATTTTATAATTCTTTACTCAAATATTTTATGCGTCAAGTTCGCCCGCAATTACATTCATACTACTCATAGTTAATATAGCATCGCTTAACATGCCGCCTTTTATCATTTCAGGATATGCCTGATAATAAATAAAGCATGGTCGGCGGAAATGTAAACGGAATGGCGTCCTGCCACCATCGCTAATTAAATAAAATCCTAACTCACCATTACCACCTTCAACACAATGATATACTTCTCCTTTAGGTACATCCATTTCACCCATCACAATTTTAAAGTGATAGATTAATGCTTCCATGTTATTATATACCTCTTCTTTTGGAGGAAGGAAAAAATCAGGAATGTTGGCATGTGTAGCACCATCGGGCATATTTTTCAATGCTTGTTCAATAATGCGAAGCGATTGCCACATTTCTTCTTGGCGAACCATAAACCTATCGTACGTATCGCCTGCTGTACCAACCGGAACAACAAAATCAAAATCCTGATAAGATGAGTACGGATTCATTACACGTACATCATAATCAACACCGGCAGCACGCAAATTAGGTCCGGCAAAACTATAAGCTAAAGCTCTTTCAGCTGAAATCGGTCCGCACTTAATAGTACGGTCCATAAATATTTTATTGCGTTCCAATAAATTAGAAAACTCTGTTAAGGCCTTAGGATATTCTTTCACAAAAGCACGAATTTTATCCCAGGTTTTTGCAGGAAAATCTCTGTCAAAACCACCTATGCGACCAATGTTAGTAGTTAAACGCGCACCGCAAATGTCTTCAAATATGTCGTAAATTTTTTCTCTCCACTGAAACAAATATAAGAAACCTGTTGTAGCACCTGTATCTTGCCCAATAATGGTGTTGCAAATAATATGGTCAGAAATACGAGAAAGTTCCATTATAATAACGCGCATGTACTCGGCACGTTTTGGCATTTCTGCTTTAATCAATTTTTCTACTGTCATGTGCCAACCCATATTATTTATAGGCGACGAACAATAATTCATTCTATCAGTAAGTGTGGTAATTTGTGCGTAAGGGCGACGTTCTGCCAATTTCTCAAATGCACGATGTATATATCCAATAGTAGAAACGGCATCATGAATAATTTCGCCATCCATTTTCAGTACATTCTGAAAAATACCATGTGTTGCAGGATGCGTAGGGCCAAGATTCAGTGTAGAGTACTCTTTTTCCATAGTATCTGCTACGGGTGTGGTATCTGCAGATGAAACGGTATTTTTATTTGCTTTCTTACTCATTTATCAAATACTAATTAACGTCCGAACAATTTATCACTCTTATCTTCTCTTGTTTGATCTTCTAAAGGATACTCTTTTCTCATTGGGAAAATATCCATTTCATCTACGTTTAAAATACGTTTTAAGTTAGGATGGCCAATGTATTTAATGCCATAAAAATCGTAGGTCTCACGCTCCATCCAGTTAGCCGCAGACCATAAATCAGTTGCCGTTGGTATCTCAGGATTACTCATTGGGAAAAATGTTTTTACACGTATGCGGTAGTTTTTTTGCATGTTGTGTAAATGATATATAGCGCCTAAATGTTTTTCATCTTCGGTTTGCATGCCGGTTAAATCCGTCAGAAAATGAAAGTTAAGCTCTTCGTCTTCTTTTAAGAATTTTAAAATATTGTGGATTTTTTCTTTATTAACTGTAAACACGGGATAGTCATATAACAACTCCGCTTTTTCAACACTGCCATGAAAATGCTCGTGTAGTTTTTGGTTTACTTTATTTAATAGTTCTTCGTTCATATAGAAAATGTTATTCCATTCCGTAGCTGTTCATTAATCGCTTATACTCCGGTGCATTTCTGCGGCGTAATGATTCGTTTTTAGCTAGTTCCTGTATTTTTAAAATGCCTTCTATAACTTGTTCAGGGCGTGGAGGGCAACCTGGTATGTAAACATCAACAGGTATAATTCTATCTATGCCTTGTAAAACACTGTAAGTATCAAAAATACCGCCACTGCTGGCACATGCACCCATTGATAAAACCCAACGTGGTTCAGCCATTTGCTCGTACACCTGACGCAAGGTTGGCCCCATTTTTTTGGCAATGGTACCCATAACCATTAATAAATCAGCCTGACGAGGAGAGAAGCTTAAACGCTCCATGCCAAAACGAGCTAAATCGTAATGAGATGCCATGGTTGCCATAAACTCAATACCGCAGCACGATGTTGCAAAAGGTAATGGCCAAAGCGAGTTAGCACGGGCTAAGCCAATTACATCTTCTAATTTAGTGGCAAAAAAACCAGGTCCTTCAAGCCCTTCGGGGCTTTTGGCTATTTCTAGTTTTGTTCTTTGAATTTCTTTACTCATTTAAAATCTTTTAAATTGTAAATATTTTTAATCTTCCCAGGTAAGCGCTTTTTTGGCAATCATATAGTAAAAGCCAACTAATAATAATGCCACAAAAGAAAACATTTCTATAATGCCAACAAGACCTAATTCTTTAAAGTTTACAGCCCAGGGGTACATAAAAATTACCTCAACATCAAACAACACAAATAAAATAGCCACTAAAAAATATTTGATTGAAAAAGGTAAACGAGCATTTCCTTCAGATTCTATACCGCACTCAAAGGTGTCAAGCTTAATTTTTGTTTTACGTTTTGGCCCAATGGCGTGAGTTAAAAACATGGTAAAAGCCACAAAGCCTACGGCTACAATAAACATTAAAATAATAGGCAGATAGTCGAGAGGTGTGCTATTCATTATTTACAAGTTTAAAATGCGCACACAAATTTAGCATCTCATTTGATTAAAGCTAATTTTATTAGACAATTTATAGGTTTTTTAAGACTAGATTTTTTTGTAGAAGTTCTGAAATTATACAGAATTGATGTTTTTCTTCTACAATTTAAACTCTAACACCAATAACCAACACGTCATCAATTTGCTCATAAGTGCCGCGCCAGTCGGTAAACACTTTGCGTAAGTGCTGATACTGTTCTTCCATTGGTTTATCAGTAATTTCAGCAAAAGTACGTTGCAGGTTTGCCACCATAAATTTCTTCCCTTTTTCGCCACCAAACTGATCGGCATAACCATCACTAAAAATATAAATGCAATCGTCTTTTTGCAATTGAATGGTGTGATTAGTAAACTGGCGTTTAACCTCAAAATCAAATTCTAAACCACCAATTGGGAATTTATCGGGTTTTATAATTTCGGCTTTATCAACCGTGTCTTTTCTATATAACCAAAGTGCGCGGTTTGCTCCGGCATACTCAAGCGTCATGTTTGCTTTATTAAATGAACATAGGGCTATGTCCATTCCATCACGTCTTTCAAACTCCCCTTTGTTATGGTTAAGCGCTGTTTTAACCCCCACATGCAGGTTATTTAAAATTTCAGCAGGCTGGTAAATGTGTTGCTCACCTATAATCTCATTTAATAAGGAGTTACCTATGATACTCATAAACGCACCCGGAACACCATGCCCGGTACAATCAGCAGCCGCAAAAAGATGTTTGCCATCACGGTTAGCAAACCAGTAAAAATCGCCACTCACAATGTCTTTTGGCATATATAGTACAAACGATTCAGGAAAATCTTTACGCAAATTAGTAATAGCCGGAAGTAAAGCCTCTTGTATGTTTTTAGCATATTTGATACTATCCGTCATTTCTAAATTTTTATGCTCAATAGTTGCTTTTTGCTCAATAACCTCTTTATTGATAAGTTCTACTTTTTGTTTTTCTTCGCGCAATTCGCGTGTACGAGCTGCAACTTGTCTTTCAAGTTTTACTTTATCTGCGTATAGTTTTTTTGTTTTGTAATAGTTGTAACCGTATGCCGAAGCCCCAATTATAATAACATACAATGTATAAGCCCACCAAGTACGATACCATGGCGGCAACACTTTAAAACTATATTGAAGAGGCTCTTTATTCCAAAAGCCATCATTATTCATTGCCTTTAAATGAAAAGTATAATCGCCCGGTTGCAACGATGAATAAGTTACCTCTGTTTTTGATGTTACGGGCACCCAGTCTCCATCAACCCCATCTAATTTAAATTGGTACAACACCTTGTTAGGGTTTGTTTGCGAGATACCAATAAAATCAAAGGTTACGTGGTTTTTACTATATGGCAGTTTTAAATCAACTGGTAAACCGGATAAAGAATCTAAACTTTTAGCATAAGGCGCAAGGTCTGTTTTTTCGAAAAATATTTTGATGTCGGTAATTAAACAAGATGGTTCTTGATAATTTGTTTTTTCAAAACGTGGATTAAACATGGTAACACCTTTTACGGTTCCAAACCACAACTTTCCATCATCATCCTTAATAGCTGAATTAAAATTACACTCTAAACCTTTTAAACCTTCTTCTTTGCCAAAGTGTTTTACAGTTACTTTTTTATTTGTGATAAAATCATTTACCTGCATGGCATCTATGCCTTTGTTGGTACCAATCCACAAACGATTCTTGTCATCAAACACTAAAAAATAAACCTGATTAGAAATTAATCCATCTTTTTCACCAATATTTACAAACTCTTTATGGTTGTAATAAAACACTCCATCTTCGGTGCCAAACCAAAGGTTTCCGCTTTTATCTTTAACAATATTGTAGACGGATTTATTGGTAAATTTATTTTTAGCATCAAATATTTCAGCTGATTTACCATCGTATTTAATTGTGCCATAACTGGAAGTTGCCAACCATAAATTATGCTCATTATCTTCTACTATATTATAAATAGCTAACTCGGGCGCTCCTTTTAATCTGTTTACAACATCAACAGGTTCTTTTTTACCATTTTCGCCAAAAACAATCAAGCCATTTCCCGTACCTATGTAGTGTGCTCCTGTTGAACTATGGCAGATAGAATAAACGGTAATGATTTGATCGTCGTTTAATGCCCAATAATTAATAAATCTGCCATCACTAAAAACACTTAAACCATCTTGTGTCCCCATCCAAAGTTTACCTTCCTTATCTTGCGTCATGCAGTTAACATTGTTATCAATGAGGCTTCCTTTGGTATTTTTTTTGTTTGTTTCGTACCTCTTTCTTTCTTTTCCGTCCAACAATAACAATCCCCCATCGCGTACAGCAATCCAATATTTTTTGTCCTTGGTTTGATATATACAGTTTACATATTCTCCTGGTAGTCCATCTTTCTCGCTATAATTTACAATAGCCTCCGAGCTTAATTTACTTACACCAAAGCCATCTGAGCCAAACCATAAATTGCCTTCGCTATCTATATAAGAAGATAAAATAAGGTTGCCACACAAGCCGTTTTCTACTAAAAAGTTTTGATAGCTAAGTCCATTGTATTTTACAACTCCTTCATTAGTTGACAACCATAAAACATTATTTTTATCTTTATTAATACTTGTAACTGCCAGGTTTCTAAGCGAAAGACCGGGTATATTTACAGGCTTCATTTTTTTACTGGCGTCAACTTCATATAAGCCGGCAACAGTGCCTATATATACAGTACCCTTACTATCTTCATTAAATGAGCGAACAAAATTATCTATCATACCCGATTTTGTATCGTACCAAGTATAAGTGTTGTTTGTTGACGAATAACAACAAGCCCCATGTTGAGTGGTACCAAACCAATAATTACCTGTATTATCCTGATATATGGTAAATACACCTGAGGTTTCTAAAAGTTTATTGCCACTTAATTTAACAGGTTGCTGTTTTTCGTTTAAATAACAAACACCTAATTGTGTACCCGTCCAAATTTTTTCAGATTTATCAATAAAAACTCTGTAAACTGTATTTGCAGGTAAGCCGTTACCGGTATCAATACGAATATCTTTAAACTTATTTTTTATTTGCAAACCATCGTAGGTAGCAAAGTATAGGTTTTGATTTTTATCTTCGACAATAGAGTAAACTGTATTGCTAATAGCTCCGTTACCGGGAGAGAAATTTTTAAATGTTTTACCATCGTACATGGAAAGACCACCACCACCTGTACCAAACCACATATAACCTTTACTATCCTGAAAAATGCAGTTAACCTGAGATTGCGCTAACCCATCTTCTACATTATAGTTTCTAAAATCATAGGTTTGCGAAAAACCTGTTGCGGCTACAAAAAGTAAAATAGTATGTAGCCAAAATTTACGCATGCAATGTTTGAGGCGTTTTAGTATATGAGTGTTTTTTTATGCAATCAACAAAAAATTTCACTTTTTCTTTTTCGGTATCAGGATATAAACCATGCCCTAAATTGGCAATGTATCTATCTTTACCAAAGGCGTTAAGCATTTGTTTGGTTTGTTTTTCAATCTCATCAAAATCGGCATACAGCAAACATGGGTCGGCATTGCCTTGCAATGTTTTACCTGCGCCAATAATTTTTCTAGCTTCTTCGGGGTTCACACTCCAGTCTAGACCAACAACACTACACGATGTGTTTTTAATTTCGGTCAAAGCAAAGTGTGCGTCTTTAGCAAAAATGGTAACGGGTACTTTTTTGCTTACCGCATCACATATCATTGCCATATACTTTAACGAAAACTCTTTATGCATTTCGGGGGATAAAACACCTGCCCACGAATCAAATATCTGTATCAAATTAGCGCCTGCTTCCACCTGCGCTAATAAATAATTAATACTGCTTTGCGCAATTTTTTCTAAAGTTTGATGTGCCAGTTTTGGTTGTGTATATAAAAACTTTTTTGCCTTACTAAACGTTTTGCTTCCGCTACCTTCAACCATATAAGCTAATAAAGTCCATGGAGCACCACAAAAACCAATTAATGGAATACGATTATCTAATTGTTTTTTAGCTAAACGAATAGCATCGTACACGTATTGCAAATTACTTCCGTCTGAAACAATTAAACTATCTACATCTTGCTGGGTTGCAATGGTTTTTTCGAACCAAGGGCCTTTAGCCTCTATCATGTGATAAGGCAAGCCCATAGCTTCAGGAATAACCAGTATATCAGAAAAAATAATAGCGGCATCAACACCTAAAATATCTACGGGTTGAACGGTCACTTCGGCCGCTAATTCAGGGGTTTTTACAAATTCTATAAAATTTTTGCTTTTAGCTCTAACAGCTCTATACTCGGGCAACACTCTACCTGCCTGTCGCATAAGCCACACGGGGGCACGCTCTACCTCTTCTCCTCTAGCAGCACGCAGCAATAAGTCGTTTTTTATCATCCGTTCAAAAATAAGATAAAAAACATATAATTTGTGGGTAAAGTGTATTTTTATTAGCTTGCATGTTTAAATTTGACAAATATGTTTTCGAAAACAAATAATAATGGCAAATCGGCCGATAGCACATCGGTTAATTTAATTGCATCGGGTACCACTATTACAGGTGATGTTAAAACAGAAGGAGACTTTAGAATTGATGGTACTTTGCATGGCACATTGGTAGTAAAAGGTAAATTGGTTGTTGGGTCTAACGGGCATATACAGGGTGAAATTGAGTGTCAAAATGCAGACGTATCGGGCGAAGTAAAGGGTAAAATAAACGTTGCTGAATTATTAGCTTTACGTGCCACTGCCCGCATTAATGGCGATATTATAACTGGTAAAATTTCTATAGAGCCTGACGCGCAATTTACAGGTAATTGCAGCATGGGTGGTATAGTAAAAAACATACAACACACGGCCGATGAGCACGCCTCAAGAAAAAAAGCCGTTGCGGCAAACTGATAAACCACAAAAAAGCTCCTTACAATATACAGGCATGGCCATACAAATGCTTGTGCCAATTGTTATTGGTTTTTTTGCCGGAATGAAATTAGATAACTATTTACAAAATAAAATACCCCTACTTACGCTTATACTAGGTTTAGGTGGTGTAGCTACCGGAATTTATTTAGCGATTAAAGATTTTATAAAGAAATAAAAACAGTTTTTAAATCATTTGTATATCTCTAACAACTAACTGCAAAGTGGTGTTTCCGTTGTAATGATTTTCGGCAACGGTATAACAAATACTTAGAGGTACTTTTTTTTGAAAAAAGGATAAAAAATCTCCTTTATCAAAAGCAATGGCGTGAAATTTTACAGTTGGGTTTTCTTGTTGATACAATTCCAGTTTTAAATGGTTAGTGCCCACTACCCTTGCCCAGCCAGTATCTAAAACATTATTAGTAACAAATACGGGAGTCATGTTTTCGGGACCGTGGGGTGCAAATTGTTTTAATACAGAAAAAAATTTGGGTGTAATTTCATTTAAATGAATATTTACATCTACATCAATTTCAGGAATTAAATCATCATCAGAAATTGTTTTACAAACCTCAGCTTCAAAACGAGCCACAAAAGTTTCTAGGTTTTCGGGCTTTAAAGTTAAGCCCGCTGCGTGGCGATGCCCACCAAATTGTTCCAATAAATCAGAGCAAGCATCAATAGCTGTATGAATGTCAAAATTTTTTACAGAACGTGCCGACCCGGTTAACATACCATCAGATTTTGTAAGTACAATCGTTGGCCGATAATATTTTTCTATCAAACGCGATGCTACAATGCCCACCACACCTTTGTGCCAGCTTTCATTAAAAACAACCGTAGTTTTTTTTGCAATCAACTCAGGGCTAACATCAATCATTTCAAGTGCCTGAGCTGTCATGCTCTGGTCAATTTCTTTTCGGTTGGTGTTTGTTTGGTTTATGTTACCTGCAAAATTTGCAGCTTCTTCCTCATTATCACTTAATAAAAGTTCGGCAGCCCTCATGGCGTGGTCTATACGACCCGCTGCATTTATACGAGGCGCCAAAACAAAAACAATATCGGTTATCGTAATTTCCTTCTTTAAATTATTTAACTGATACAAAGCGCGAATGCCTGCACGTTTCATTTTATTTAACTCTTGCAAGCCGAAATAACATAGCACTCTATTCTCTCCATTTACAGGGACAATATCAGCCGCTATGCTTATGGCGACTAAATCTAACAACTCAGCTAATTCTTCAAAAGGTTTGTTGAGTTTGCTTTGTAGGGCTTGCGCTAATTTAAAGCCAACACCACAACCCGATAATTCTTTAAAAGGATACGGGCAATCTTTTCTTTTTGGGTCTAAAACCGCAAAAGCTTTCGGAAGTTCATCGCCCGGAAGGTGATGATCGCAAATAATAAAATCTACCCCCAGTTTATTGGCATAATCAATTTTGTCGTTGGCTTTAATGCCGCAATCGAGACTAACTACTAAAGCATAGTTATTCTCTTTAGCATAATCAATTCCTTTAAACGAAATTCCATAGCCTTCGGCATATCTATCGGGTATATAATAGCCCGCTTGCGCATTAATAGATTTTAGATAACTATAAAATAAGGCCACACTGGTTGTGCCATCTACATCATAATCGCCATATACTAAAATTTTCTCGTTGTTTTTTATGGCAGTGATAATGCGGGTTACAGCCTTATCCATATCCTTCATTAAAAAAGGATCGTGTAACAAACTTAACGAAGGGCGAAAAAATGCTTTTGCCGAATCAAAATCTGCTATGCCTCTTTGTAAAAGTAATGTAGCATTAACCCTGTCTGTATTTATTGCAGCGGCAAGCTCGTTTATTTTATCGGTATCAGGTTGTAGTTTTAATTTACGGCGCATGATTGATTTTATCGGGCATTGTGATATACAGCCACAATATCATCGTCTTCTTCCATTTTTTCAATCATAACAAGCACTTCAGCTTCTTGCTCGTCGGTTAGTTCTTTATAGGTTGTAGGTATAAAAATTTTAGATGTTTCTTTAATTTCAATTTTTTTATCCTCTAAGCCTTTTTGCATGTTACCAAATTCAGCAAAAGGTGTTTGAATAATTAAATCATTATTTTCATCATCCCAGGTAAATTCTTCGGCACCAAAATCAATTAATTCAAACTCGGTTTCCTCCCTGTTTAATCCCACCGAAGAGATTTTGAATAGTGCTTTTCTTTCAAACATAAAACTCACTGAGCCATTAGTTCCTAAAGTGCCACCATTGCGGGTAAAATACATGCGCACGTTCGCTACGGTACGGGTAGGGTTATCGGTAGTACATTCAACTAACACAGGTACACCATGTGGCGCATAACCCTCATAAATAGCCTCTTCATAACTCGATGTATCCTTATCAGATGCACGCTTAATGGCGGCATCTATGTTTGTTTTAGGCATATTTGCTGCCCGGCCGTTTTGTATGCAAATACGCAAACGTGCGTTGGTATCGGGGTGTGGGCCTCCGGCTTTAACGGCCATGGCTATATCTTTTCCTATTCTGGTAAACACTTTTGCCATTTTTGCATAACGAGCAAACATGGTATGTTTTCTTTTTTCAAATACGCGTCCCATTTTTTTCTAAATATTTTTCTCAAAATTAAAATAAATTGTGCAAGAACAGATAGATTTTCTTTCTATTATAATTTGTACTTTTCAGTCCGAAATTTTATGGATATTTTTTGATGTTTTTAAGCAGGCCCGTTGTTTTTTGGATACTGACCCTAGCGGTAATAAATATGCTTATTATATCGCAACTGGTGCAAGATGGCATGTTTGCAGATGGCATGCTTTATACAGCGGTAAGTAAAAATTTAGCGGATGGCTTGGGTACTTTTTGGAACCCGCATTTTAGTAAAACCAGCATGAGTTTTTTTCACGAACAACCACCCTTGTATTTTGGTATACTGGCTGTTTTTTTTAAGGTGTTTGGTACAAGCATGTATGTAGAACGTTTGTTTGTATTTGTGTTTTTTACCACAACCCTTATTTACGTTTATAAATTTTGGAAAAAACTATTTATTGCCAACCTTGAGATAGGTAAACATGCATGGTTGCCTGTACTTTTTTATTCGACGATACCCGTTTGTTTTTGGGCATACACCAACCATGTAGAAGAAGTAGTAATGTGCACTTTTGCATTAATGGCCATTTATTATGCCTACGTAGCCCTCTTTTTAAACCAAAAAGTGCTTTTTAATTTAATCTTAAGTGCTTGTTTTATTTTTTTAGCCAGCCTCACAAAAGGTGTGCAAGGCTTGTTTCCTATTAGCTGTGTTGCTTTTTATTGGATAGTAACAAAAAATATTTCGTTTAAAAAAACGCTTATGTATTCGCTTATACTTATAGGCGTTCCGGCATTAATTTATAGTGTTTTAATTTTATGCAATTATAATGTGTATTTGAGTTTTGAAGAGTATTTTATTAATCGTTTTGTAAAAACATTTAATAATGTGTACGCCACAACCGATAACCGATTCGAAATTTGGTTTCGTTTGTTTACCGAGCTTTTGCCTATTATATCAATAAGTGTTTTGATAAAATTTTTTGCCAGAAAACACAAGCAACAAGATGAACACGCATCTGAAAATAAAAAGAAAATATGGTGGCTGTTAGCTGTTGGGTTTTCCGGCTCACTACCACTGATAATTACTACCGAACAACGAGGTTTTTATTTGGTAACAGCACTTCCTTGTTTTGCATTGGCTATTTCTATATGGCTTGCGCCAACACTTATTAATTTGCTTAATAAAGTAAATAATGAAAAGCTAGTTTTTAAAGCTTTTAGCTACTGTGTTATAATCTTTCTTTTCATTTCAATAAGTTATACTGTGTTACAAATAGGAGGCTTTAAAAGAGACAAAAATTTGTTAAACGATATATACGCCATAGGTGGTGTTGTGCCTAAGGGAGAAATAGTAGGTACGTCAAAAAAAACCTGGGATGAGTGGGATGTGCAAGGTTATTTTATTCGCTATTTTTACATTAGTCTTGATGCTACAAAAAACCAACATCATTATTTTATTCTACAAAAAAACCTACCTGATAGTTTGGTGCCTAGCGGATATAAATTATACCCTTTAAAAAATACGCTGTTAAATTTGTATGCGCTTTCAAATACTGAAAAAAATAATTAAAAATATGCAGAAAAAAATTTTATTACTCGGCTCAGGTGAATTAGGCAAGGAATTAGTAATTGCTTTACAACGCCTAGGACAACATGTGATTGCAGTTGACAGTTATGCAGGTGCGCCGGCTATGCAGGTTGCACATGAGTTTGAAGTAATTAACATGCTTGATGGCGATGCTTTAGATAAAGTGGTTGCCAAACACAAACCACATTTAATTGTACCTGAAATAGAAGCTATACGAACCGAGCGTTTTTACGATTACGAAAAGCGTGGCATTACAGTTGTGCCAAGTGCCAAGGCTGCTAATTTTACTATGAACCGTAAAGCCATACGCGATTTAGCAGCTAAAGATTTAGGCTTACGAACCGCAAAATATAAGTACGCAAGCACCTTAGAAGATTTTACAAAAGCGGTGGAGGAAATTGGAATCCCCTGTGTGGTAAAGCCTTTAATGAGCAGCAGCGGCAAAGGACAAAGCGTTGTAAAAACAAAAGATGATATAACAAAAGCCTGGAACTACGCCATGGAAGGCTCACGTGGTGATTATAAAGAGGTTATTATTGAAGAGTTTATAAAGTTTAATTCAGAAATTACGTTACTTACCGTTACGCAAAAAAACGGAATAACTTTGTTTTGCCCGCCCATTGGGCACCGACAAGAGCGTGGTGATTATCAGGAAAGCTGGCAACCTTGCGCCATTAGCGAAACTGATGTGAAAGATGCGCAAGACATGGCAACTAAAGTTACCAAAGCACTTATCGGCTCAGGACTTTGGGGTGTTGAGTTTTTTTTAACAGATAAAGGGGTTTATTTTTCAGAATTATCTCCTCGTCCGCACGACACAGGCATGGTTACCCTTGCCGGTACACAAAACCTTAGTGAGTTTGAGCTGCACGCCCGCGCTATTTTAGGTTTACCTATCCCCGAAATTACGTTAGAACGAGTTGGCGCATCGGCTGTAGTACTTGCCACACAGGAGGGTAAAAACCCTTCTTACTCAGGTGTGGAAGGTGTGTTACAAAACCATCTTACCGATGTGAGAATTTTTAACAAACCCACTACCCGCCCCTATAGACGCATGGCTGTTGTGTTAACACATGATAAAGTTGGGGCAAATGTTAATACAGTAAAAGAAAAAGCCATTAAACTGGCAAAAGAAATAAACATAGTTTATGCTTCTTAATAAATTTGTTTTCTTTAAATTTATTACCTTGCCACTTTAAAATTATATAACCATGATACTTGGCGTACCAAAAGAAACCAAAATAAAAGAAAATCGTGTAGCACTTACACCCGATGTAGTAAAAGACCTTGTAAAAAAAGGCTTTGAGGTTGTTATAGAAAGTGGTGCAGGGCTTAATTCATTCTACAATGATGAAGCTTACACTGCAGTTGGCGGAAAAATAGCTGATAAAAATGCTGTTTACGCAAGTGATGTGGTGTTAAAAGTAAACGCACCAACTGGCGAAGAAGCTGCAAAAATGAAAAAAGATGCCATTCTCCTTTCGTTTATGTGGGCAGGCACAAGTCCTGAATTGATTGATGCATGCTGCAAAGCGGGCATCTCAGCTTTTTCTATGGATGCTGTACCGCGTATATCTCGCGCGCAAAAAATGGATGCACTTTCTTCTCAGGCAAACTTAGGTGGCTACAAAGCAGTAATGCTTGCTGCCGATACAATAGGGAAAATTTTACCGATGATGACAACAGCTGCCGGAACTATACGTCCTTGCAAAGTAGTTATTTTTGGTGCGGGTGTGGCAGGTTTACAAGCCATTGCAACCGCTAAACGTTTAGGCGCAGTGGTTGAGGTTAGTGATATTCGGCCTGAAACAAAAGAGCAGGTAGAATCGTTAGGCGGAAAATTTATTGTAGTTAAAGGCGACGATTCTATTAAAATGGAAGGCGGTTATGTTAAAGGTGTATCAGAAGAATTTTTAAAAAAGCAGCAAGAACTTGTTGCTAAGCACGTAAAAGATGCTGATATTGTTATAACAACAGCTTTAATTCCCGGAAAAAAAGCACCTTTATTAGTTACCGAAGATATGGTAAAATCTATGCGCTTTGGTTCTGTTATAGTTGATATGGCGGTTGAACAAGGCGGAAATGTTGTTGGCAGCGAATTAAATAAAACGGTTCAAAAACATGGTGTAACCATTATTGGTGAAGGAAATTTACCATCATTACTACCCATGAATGCAAGCGATTTATATGCTAAAAACATGGCAACTTTATTGTTGCACTTAGCTGATAAAGATGCTTTTAAATGGGAAATGGATGAAGACATTACCAAAGGAAGTTTAATTGTGCATAAAGGTACGGCAGTTCATCCATCGGTTGCAAAAGCAGTTTCTGCGTAACTAAAAATTTAAGTTCTTCTTCCATTTAAAAAGATTAACCGAGGCAAAGTGTTAATTCGCCTAATTTACCTTTGACATATTTTACTTTTTTATTACATTTATTGTATATTTCTTACACATGTAAGGAAATATGAATAAAATGAAAAAAAAATTACAATTCCATGTCATCGCCTTCTGTTTAGCCTTATTGGGGCTTATTAATTATGCAAAAGGAGCAACGTTTACGTTTGTTAGTGGCGACCCAAGCGTTAAAACAAACTGGAGTCCTGTTCCGGTTAACTTTACTACTGCTAGTCAAACATTTATTATTAACTCAAGTGCTGCCGCTCTAGGGGCTAATTGGACAGTTAGCGGAGCGGGTTCTGTTATACAAATTGGTGATGGAGTAACAGCGGTTAATTTTACAATTCCTACAACATTTAAAGTAACTGGTACTATTAATGTAACAGCCAGTACAACATTAACCATTAACAATGCTACAAACCCAACCTTGGGTACACTTGCATCGGGTAGCACCGTAGTTTATTCTGATGCAGCAGCGCAAACGGTGCTTACTGCAACATATGATAACTTAACTTTAGGTGGCAGTGGAACTAAAACCTTGGCTAACACGGCAAATTCTGTTGTAACAAGTTTATTAACTATTAATACGGGAGTTATATTTCAGCTAAATACAAATAACACTTATACACTAACATTAAATGGTACACTTGCAGGTGCCGGAACCATTAAAGGTGGTAATGCCTCTAATTTAACTATTGGGGGCAGCGGAAGTTTTGGAACTATAATTCCTTCTGCGGCACCTTTAACGATAAATAATTTTGTGGTAAACCGTGCAGGTTTAGGAAGCATAACGCTTGGCGGTAATGTTACTGTCAGAACATCTTGTAATTTTTCAAACGGAGTTTTAGATTTAAACGGAAACACATTATCATTAGGTGGTACACTTACTTTTCCTGTGGCATCAACTAACGGAACCATTACAGGTTCTACCACCTCTAACATTACTATTACCGCAACAAGCATTACTAATAGTTTGTATATGACAAGTGGTGCACAAACATTAAATAATCTTACCTTAAATGCTACTGCAGGGCAAATATTAACCTTAGGAAACGACTTAACGGTTAGCGGAGCTTATGCGCAAACCAAAGGGATAGTTAACATTAACGGAAACACACTTACTTTAAATGGTACATCGGCTACATTTGCTACAACGGCTGCTAATGGCACAACAACTGGTTCGTCAACTTCTAATTTATTGGTATCGACTACAACTATAACCAATAGTTTGTTTATGACGGCCGGTTCACAAACACTAAATAATCTTACACTAAACAGTCCGGCAGCACAAGCTTTAATTTTAGGAACCGCCTTAACTATTGGTGGGGCTTATACTCAAACAAGTGGAATTCTAAAATTAAACGGGCAAATATTAACATTAAATGGTACGGTTACATTTCCTGCAGCATCAACTAATGGAACTATAACAGGAACAGTTGCTTCTGATTTAATTATTAATGCAACATCTATTACTAACAATTTATTTATGACGGCCGCTGCAACTACACTTAGAAACCTGACTCTAAATAGCCCCGGACAAACACTAACACTTGGCAGTGCTCTAACGGTTGGTGGTGCTTTAACACAAACAAATGGCATACTAAATATTAATGGCAACACCCTTACGCTTAGTGGTACTATAGTTTTTCCTGCAGCATCAACTAACGGAACAATAACTGGTTCTTCTACTTCTAATATTTCTATTACAGCAACCAGCATTACCAATAATTTATACATGACAAGCGGTTCACAAACATTAAACAACCTTACCTTAAATGCTACCGCAGGGCAAGTTTTAACTTTAGGAAGTGACTTAACTGTTAGTGGAGCTTATACACAAACTAAAGGGATAGTTAATATTAACGGAAACACACTTACGCTTAGTGGTACAGCTACTTTTGCAACAACAGTAGCTAATGGCACAACAACTGGTTCGTCAACTTCTAATTTATTGATATCGGCTACAACTATAACCAACAGTTTATTTATGACTGTTGGCGCACAAACATTAAACAATTTTACTTTAAATAGCCCGGGAAAAACATTAACCTTAGGCACACCTTTAACTGTTAGCGGAACATATGCGCAAATAAATGGTATTGTAAAATTAAACGCACAAACACTTACATTAAATGGTACTGTTACATTTCCTGTAGCATCAGCTAATGGGACTATAACAGGTTCTAACACCTCTAATTTATCTATATCAAGCACAAGCGTTGCAAACACCTTGTTTTTTACAGCAGCAGCATTAACCTTAAATAATTTTACTGTAAACTGTCCGGCACAAACAATAAAACTTGGAACCGCCTTAACACTTGCAGGTACACTTACTCATACCAGCGGAATTATAGACTTAAACGGACAAACACTAACTTGTAATGGTCCGGTAGTTTTCCCGGCATCTGCTGCAAATGGAAGTTTTACAGGCTCTTCATCTTCTTCTCTTAGTATTGCAACTCCTGCGGGTGGTGCCATAACAAATTCAATGTATATGACACAAACAAACTCATCTACAAACTCACTTAAAAATGTTACCCTTAATAGAACAGGTGGAACATTAACTTTAGGCAATCCTTTAAATTTAATTGGGGCGCTTATACCAACTGTTGGAACTTTTGCCAGTGCAGGCAACCTAACTTTGGTAGCATCTTCAGCAACTGTAACAGCTTATATAGGTACTATTGGTGGAAGTGTTACAGGTAATGTTACTGTGCAAGCTTATGAAGCTGGCGGTAACACCGGTTGGACTTTAATGGGATCTCCGGGTCTTACGGGTAGAACAATGGCTGATTGGGGTAATACTTTTTTTGTTACCTGTCCTAACTGTCCAGATGGTGATGGTTCTGCACAAAACAGCGGTACCGCATTTACATCTGTAGATGCTTATTCGGAAACCGCAGGGGGCTTAATGAGTGCCTTGCCAAGATATATTGGAATTTCAAACATTACAGATGCCATGAACATTGGACAAGGTTACTGGGTTTATTTAGGAAATGGTCCATCTGCTACTAGCGATATTGTTGTAAGTATGACAGGGCCTGTTAACCAAGGCAATTTTGCTATGCCTCTTACCAGAACAAATATTGGTGGAGGTACAAATGCTGTTGACCATGGTTATAATCTTTTAGCAAATCCTTATCCCGCACCTATTAGCTGGACTTCTTTACGAGCAGGAAATGCAAGTGTTTCGGCAACTTTATATGTTTATAATCCTGATTTGAATGGATATGCTACTTTTGTGAGCACATCAGGTGTAAGCAGTCCGGCTGTTGGCTCAGGAGGAATAGGAGATAAAATTCCTGCCGGACAAGGTTTTTATGTAAAAGCAAATGCAGCAGCTGTTACTTTAACCGCTAAAGAGACTTTTAAAGCGGCCAGTAATCAACAACTTTTACGCCTTTCGGGTTCTAACCCTAATCATGTACAAGACACATCTTCACTTCAACCTATGCTTTTAAGATTACAGGCAAGTGGTAACAGTATGAAAAACGAAACCGTTATTTACTTTGACCCTAATGCTACTGTAAACTCTAACGTAGATTATGATGCTATTTCATTAGGCGTAGATGCTGGCTTTTTAGGTATCGTATCTATTCCAAATGATACTGCTTATACTATAAAAGGCTTACCACCTTTAACTCAAAATGTAAGCATGCCCATTAAAACAATTACAGGCACAACAGGCAGCTATCAAATTGCCATGATTGATTTTGCAAGTTTACCTATGGGTGCATGTATAAAATTACATGATAAATATATGAACACTGATTGGGATTTAAGAACCGGTCCGTACAACTGCACACTAAACGATACTGAAACTGTTGCTCGTTTTGTGTTAAACATTACTATTGACCCATCCCTTTCTGTTTCGGGCAATTCTCAAAATCCAACCTGTGCTAAATCGGCCAATGGATATATGGTAGCAAGTGCGTCGGGTTCAGCTCCTTGGAATTATTATTGGAAAGACGCCAACAGCAATATTATTAAAACATCACTTAACAAAACAACCGCAGATACTTTACTTAATGCTAACGGTGGCAATTATAGTGTTGATATAAACACCGCAGGTAGTTGCAATAACGGTACAATTAGCTTTACATTACAAGGTTCTATGTCGGCTAATGCTACGTTTGTCCCATCAGCAACGCTTGATAGTTTAGCTAATGATACTGTAAGCATTTACTTTACCAATACTAGCACAAATGCTAGTTCGTACTTATGGGATTTTGGTGATGGAACACAAGAAACAACTACCAGCATGTATCATACATATACCGGGGCAGGCACCTATACGGTTGCTTTAATGGCATACGATCAGGTTTGTGGAGATACATCTGTATATTATCAAACCATTACTATTGATACTGCATCTTCTACTTCAACTGCCGGAATTAAATCGCTTACTGCGATGCAAAAAAACGGCATGGAAATAAACAGAGATGCAGCAGGTTATTATGTTCAGTTTAATTATCAAACAAAGACAAATGCTGTTATATCGGTACAAAATTTATTAGGCGAAAAAGTAGTTGCCGACATTAAGCAAGACAATGTTGCCAATAATAAAACCTATATACCTTTAGGAAACACCGAAAACAATGTGTTAATTATTTCGGTAAACACCAGTTCGGGTGAAAAAACCTATAGAAAAGTTATAAATTACTAAATAAGTTAAAAACTAAAAGTTAAAGCTCCGTTTTCGGGGCTTTTCTTTTTTTTGATATGTTAGGTAAAAATGTAATTTTGGAAATCTAATAAAACGAACCATGGATGATATTTTAAATTTTATAAGCACTAATAGAGAAATGATTTACTTTATTGTGCTTTCTATTTTTGTAGGGATAGAAGTTATAGGTGGTGTGCCAACCGTGTTGCACACACCTTTAATGAGTGGAGCTAACGCCATACATGGTGTGGTAGTAGTAGGTGCCATTTATGTAATGCTGCATGTTGATACAAGCAATTACTTGGCACTTATATTAGGTTTTTTAGCTGTGCTGCTTGGTACACTAAACGTTGTGGGTGGCTTTGTGGTTACTGACCGTATGTTGGAAATGTTTAAGAAAAAATAAAACGTAAATTTTATGAAACAAAATATTTTAGAAATCTGTTACCTTATTGGCTCTGTAACTTTTATTATGGGCTTAAAAATGATGGGTAACGCCAAAACCGCTCGTAAAGGAAACTTAGTAGGAGCAGTTGGCATGACCATTGCTATTTTAGGAACCATTTTTTTACATGATGGCGAAGTACCCGCCATGATATACGGGTTAATTTTTGGTGCCATTGCCCTTGGAACTATTATTGGTTGGATGACTGCCAAAAAAGTACAAATGACTAAAATGCCTGAGTTGGTATCTATGTTTAATGGAATGGGTGGTGCTTGTGCGGCTTTAATTTCATTAATAGAATTTAATCACTATTATCATGCAGAGTTTCCTAAAGTTTTAATGGGCGCTGCTTTAACGGGTGAGTTTCATCCACCCTACGGTTTTTTAATTGCTGTGTTTGCCGGTTTAGTTATTGGTAGTATTTCATTCTCAGGCTCGGTTATAGCTTTCTTAAAATTAAATGGCACAATGGATAAACCTGTGCGTTTACCTGCATACAATATTATTAACCTGATTGTGCTTATTGCAACATTTGGCTTTATGGCCTTTTTGGTTTATACCGGTGGTATTTTACCAATTGGTGGTCAATTAGTGTCGTATTTTATTTATGTGTTATTGGCACTTGCTCTTATTTACGGTGTTTTATTTACTATACCTATTGGTGGTGCAGATATGCCTGTGGTAATTTCGTTACTTAATTCATTTACGGGTTTAGCTGCGGCTTTTGGAGGTTTTTTATACGACAACAAAGTAATGCTTACCGGTGGTATTTTAGTAGGAAGTGCCGGAACATTACTAACCCTTGTAATGTGTAAGGCCATGAACCGCTCATTAGCAAGTGTAGTATTTGGTGCGTTTGGCGGAGGTGGAGCTACTGCTGCCGGACCTGATGTAAAAGGAAGCATTAAAGACATTCAGGTATCAGACTTGGCGGTGTTAATGAATTACTCTAAAAAAGTAGTTATTGTTCCAGGTTACGGTTTAGCTGTGGCACAAGCACAACACGTTATACATGAGTTAGAGTTGTTATTAGAGGAGCGTGGTGTTGAAGTTAAATATGCTATACATCCTGTGGCGGGTCGTATGCCGGGGCACATGAACGTGTTGTTAGCAGAATCGAATGTATCGTATGATAAGTTAGTGGAGATGGATGACATTAACCCTGAGTTTGAACAAACTGATGTGGTTTTAATTGTTGGTGCTAATGACGTTGTTAACCCTGCTGCAAAATCCGACCCATCGTCGCCCATTTACGGAATGCCGATTTTAGAAGTTGACAGAGCAAAAAATATTATAGTAAATAAACGTAGTATGAGTGCGGGTTATGCCGGCATTGATAACTTGTTGTTTTACGACCCTAAATGTTCGATGTTTTTTGGCGATGCTAAAAAAGCACTTACTGAGTTGGTTGCCGAATTAAAAACAATGGAGTAATTAAGGAAAGGTTTTTCCTTAATTCAATCTGAAATTATTGCGCAAGGCTTTTTCGAGTTTAAGCGCGTGCGAGTACAATTTAATTTTAGCAATTAAAAAATCTTCTTTTTCTTTTAGTGTATCAAAAGCAATAAGTTGTAATTTTTCTTCGTTGGTTAAATCAAGCAAATGAGCCACTTTGTAAACCGAAACATTTGTAAGGCTTTCTACCGGAATTTCTTTGTTTTTAGCTTGCTTGATAAATTTTTTAAACGAGCGGAAAAGCTTGTAACGATTAGAAGCTACATCTTCTTCATACTCTTCAATATTAGCAGCTCCGTATAATTTTGGTTTTAAAACTTTAGTGTACTTAATTATTTTAAAAGGTTGAACACCTTTAATCTCAATATCAATTTCCCCATCGGGATACTGTTTTAAAATTTGTGTAATGCTAACTTCGACACCATACTCTGATATTTGTCCGCCTTTTATATACGGAATACCGAAGTTGGCTTTGTTATTAATGCAATCAACAATAAGCTCCTGATACTTATCTTCAAACACATGGAGTACACGTACCTCGCCGGGTATAATAACCGTGTTTAACGGAAACATTGGGAGTGTAACTAATTTGTGTACCATGAGCTTTCGATGCAAATCTATAACAATTTACAAAAAAGCAAGGCAATAATGAAATAAAAAACCCCTCATTTTAAAAAATGAGGGGTTTAGCTATTTTGTTGAGGTAAAGGTGTGGATTATTTTCCTCCTTTAACACCACCGGCCGGAGTTTTTGCACCGCCGTTACCCTGAGTTTTACTTCCCTGAGCGCCTGTTGGTAAAACCGCAGCAGGCATAGTTTCTAATTTCTTTTTTACTAAAGCAAAAATATCATCGCTTGGCTCGTGAAAAAGAACGATACCGGTGCTTGTATCTAACACATATTTAAACCCATTTTCTCTAGCAACTGCGTCAACCGCCTTTTTTGCTTTTTCATAAATAGGCTTAGATAAATCGCCCGATTTTTTTTGGTAATCTTGTTGCGCCTGTGTACGGAAATCTTCTATACGTTGGTTTAACGCCTGAAGTTCTTCTTGCTTGGTTTTTTTAACCAAGTCGCTATAACCAGCTTCGTTAGTAACATAATCTTGATACTTACCATCAAACTCAGCCTTCATACTGGCAACTTGTTTTTCAAGGTCTTTTAAATAACCCTGAGCCACTTCCTGCGCTTGTTTTGTTTCAGGCATAATGGTTATTAAAGAATCTAACTGTATGTGCGCAATTTTTTGAGCTACAGCTTGTTGCATGCTTGCAGCCACAAAAAGGATAGCTACTGTTTTAAAAATGTTTTTCATAATTTATTTTAAATTTTACGGAGGCGAATTTACTAATAAACGCAATAAAACCAATAATCTTATAAAAATATAACAAAAAAGCCCCCATTTATGCAAAATGGGGGCTTTGGCGAAATCTCAAAACATGGAAACTACTTAGCGCCCAGCAACAGCATTTCTGTCATTTGTATTTCGGTGGTGTAGCGCTTAATGCCCTCTTTATCGGTATAGTTGTTGTTTACCAATTTACCCTCAATTGCCAACTCAGTACCTTTTTGGGCATATTTACTAAGACGTTCGGCTAAGGTGCCCCAGGCAATTACATTGTGCCAGGTGGTTTCGGTTACTTTTTCGCCTTGTTTATTTTTATAGCTTTCGTTAGTGGCTATTGATACACGTGCCAGTTTTTTATTGCCGTCAAATGTTTTCATTTCCGGTTCGTTACCTACTCGTCCGATTAATGTTACTTTGTTTCTCATGGTGTTTTATTTTAAAGATTATTAATTATTTGATGAAGCAAAGTAACGGCAGCCACAAAAGTTTACTCGGGTAATAAACATTTCTATTAGTAAACATTAATGATGAAACATTGCTAAAAGAAATATTACAAGAACTGAAAGAATTAAATAAAGAAGGGTTGTATCAACAAGGGAGAATTACTACTATAAATAATATTCCAGTATATGGATAAAACAATCGAACAAATATTCAAAGTATTTAATCACATAGTTAGAGAATTGCAAATCTATTTCATAAGTGGTTGTTTAATTTTACTAAATATATATGCGCTCGATTTTTTTTATTATAACTCATCTTTATTTAAAGTTGTAGAACAAAGACAATTTATTGTGCCATTAATAATTGTGGCTTATGTGTTTGGTCATGTTTGTATGGCATTTTTTTATGCAATATTTGAATGGACAAAATGGGATAATAAATTAAATAAATTTTTTGGCTTTAAGTATAGTGTTGAATCAAAAAATTTAGCAGTGATTTCATTTATTTTTTCACTTATATGCTGATCGGAATGCCTTTCTTCCATAATCTTTAATACTCTACTTAATTTGCGTTGAGCAATCTCTGGATAGTTATATTTAGAACAGTGTATGCCAGATATTAGCTCTAAAGGAGGCATTATTTGTAGTGACACTTCTTTTGTTAGACCGGTTATCGGATTTATACAGTAAGTCTGGTTCATTTTTTTTCCCGTATAATTTTTTGAAAGACTTATAATATAGGCGAAGCAGCTAAATACTTGTATATATGCAAATAGCTGCTTGCTTTCTGGGTCACACCGGATGATTTTGTAGAACATCTTGAAAAAGAAGTACTTCATGTGCTTCATATATCAGG
>Ga0207046_10106_pt1 | contig 23908 bp, 20 predicted proteins | sample Alteio_BWMinCont_66_FD_153303 | JGI IMG/M metagenome (GOLD analysis project Ga0207046, IMG submission 153303) | Enriched cells from forest soil in Barre Woods Harvard Forest LTER site, Petersham, Massachusetts, United States -... | ecosystem: Environmental > Terrestrial > Soil > Temperate forest >...
TGCGGCACAAACAGATTGGTGACAGCGGAAATCGCACGCCGGTCACCTTTGACAGTTGGACGGAGTCAGCGGGCTGGAACATTCTTTTTTCTCACCAGACAGAGGCCGAACGCAGCATCATGCGCGCGAGCTTGAATCGCAGCCTGGAGCGGATTCCAGCAATTCTCGAGAGCCTGGTTTAGCCAGCCGGTATACAGTTCCGTCGCCTGGGTCAGGAGCCAATCGTTCCGGTTTTATATCCAGTGGACTTTTCGATTTTCCACGCAAATAGTGATATTGACAGGCGCTGCCGTTAATGTATTAACGGTTGGGACACGATCGACCATATGAACCGCAAGACCTCGCTACTCTGCTGCCTGCCCGTAGCGCTGGTCCTAGTCTTAGTCGGCTGCTCGACCGCAAAGCCGCTTTCTCGGTCGGATGAGAAAATTCGTGCGTCAATATTGAAATGGACGCCGCCGGGATGTTCCACTGATCAGGTTCGTGCGTTCATTAAGGAAAAGCATTGGTCTGTTTATTCCGAGAGCCGTGACAAAGGATTTGTGATGCGTCGTCCGGGTCAGAATGAAGCACATTCAGTCGAGGTTGGCAGCAGCTTCGTGGCAGGCGAGCTTGGCACTACCCATTTCGTGATGTTTCCTTTCGAGACCACAAAGTATGCCTATTGGGGCTTTGACAAGAACGGTCGCCTAGTCGATGTGTGGGTCGATGAGGATACCGACGCGCCTTGAGAGGATAGGTTGCGTCATACGTCAGAGCAAAATGGCACACCAATAACCCTTGCGCCGAGAAGACAATGCACTTTGGAGGGGTATGAGTAAAAGTGGGTGGGGTTTTGCGCGATTCATCCGGCGGCGACGTGAGAAGCCAGTCCCCGGACTTATATCCGTTCGACGGCGGGGTGAGCAATTCGCTCGTCCAACGTTTTTGATTTAGGGACAAGGGGACGGCAATCCCGCGATGTTGCTTGCCGGTGAAAATGTTTGGTGGTATTTTCTCATCGTGATTGCCACATTGGATGCAACGTACGAAAAAGGGGTTTTGAAGCTCTCTCATCCTTTGCCGTTGAAGGACAAGGCCGAGGTGGTCGTCACCGTTCAGTCTAAAATCGATGCCAGCGACGAGAATGAACGGAAAACCTGGCTGCAACTATCCGAAGAGAATTTGACCAGGACTTGGGATAATACGGCTGACGATGTATTCAATGAGCTTCGCGACAGGTGAGGTCATTCTTCTGCCGATCCCGTTCACCGATTTGTCCAGTCGCAAGGTCCGTCCTGCAATCGTTGTTGGCCACAGTTCATTTGCGGGCGATCTATTCGTTGTTCCCATCTCCTCGCAATCGCAAAATATTGACTTGCCACTACTGCAATGGCGCGAAGCGGGATTAAATGTTTCCTGCGGATTGAAGTCTCAATTAGCCACGGTCGAGAGCCGGTTGGTAATTAAGTCCATCGGAAGACTTTCGCCGGATGATCATGCGGCGTGCAAGAAACAACTGCGGGCGTGGCTTCAGTTGTAGGATTGCAACCCCAACAAATCCAGCGCGGAACGGAAATATGGAGTATAATAAACATCGTCAATGGTATGGGTGCATATTCGTGTGATAAGGAGGCAGTTCCTGGTGTTGCTGGCCGTCGTGCTGGCAGGCAGCGTGCAGGGGGGCTTGCTCAGCTCGTTTCAGGCGGGCGATGGCGACTGGCAGTTGGGCACTTTGACGGTCGGAAATGTGGATAGCGATCCGGATCTGGAGATCATTGTTCCCTATCGGAACTCCAGCGGGCTGTGGTTCCTTGATGCCTTCAAATGGAATGGCGCCCGCCTTCCAGGTTTTCCATGGTCGGACGGCAGCAACAGCGTCATCAACACCTCACCCACGCTCTACGACCTCAATGGCGATGGCAAAAACGAAATCATTTTCACATGCGGCACAAAAGTAGTGGCGCTTCGAGGCGATGGCTCGGTCTTATGGTCAAGCGACATAAACCGGCAGAATTATATTCCGAACGGGGGTTTCCAGGTGGTGACGAATGGTTTTTATTGGTATCCCACTTTTCAGTGGCTCCCGATGCTTCCCTCGACGGCGCTTTTTTATTCGGAGGTTTCACCGCCCATCATCGCCGATATTGCAGGCACCGGCCTTAAAGAAGTTATCACCGCGTGGAAGATCAATCCGGACAGCAGTGGCGGCGGCCAGGATTTTAATCCGTTTATCAGCCAAATCTGGGGATCCGGAGAGTGGGGAACGATGGGGGAAACATGGTCGGGAGGGGTCGTGTTTCACAACGCGACGACTGGCGCGCAGGACTATATCTATCACATCCACCAACTTGTCGAAGCAGGAGTTGGCCTTGGCCATGCAACAACCAACAAACCCCTGGACGTGTATGTCCTGAATGACAGCGACAGCGTTGCAAGTTTTGACAAAACGCAGCCACACGGTCTGTGGGGGCGTGGCACACTTCAAGGAATGTTCGGCAAAAATCAGCAGCTCATGAGCGGGTCGTATGAATTGCCCGTGGATGTTTATCCCGCGGACATCAACGGAGATGGCCTTGCGGAAGTCCTTGTGCCGATGACGCGAGTGCCCAGTTATCACCAACCGGGGGACACCATACTTGATAACAATGGGGCGATCCTATGGCGAAAATGGCGGCAGAGCACCAACTTCGCGAATGTTCACGGCTGGCTCAACAGTGCCTGCATGATTCCAGTCAATCCGGATCATGACAACCACATCGACGTGCTGACGTTTAGTCACTCGTTCGAAATTGATTATAGTTATTGGAACGGAGTCGAACTCGTGGATCATCCGGGCTGGCCCATTAATTTTTATCCCTATTTACCCACGCCGCCCGTCGTTGGCGACGTGGATGGAGACGGCCAGCAGGAAATCATCATTGGAACCTATGATCCCTCGGTTTATCCGTCGAGTGGGAACCTGCACATCTTCGCGCTGGACGGAACTGAGAAACAACGCATCGCGGTGCCCGGCGGAATCAAACAGATTCCGTCATTGGCGGATGTAAACAATGATGGTTCTCTCGATGTGATTTACCGGTCCACTTCGGGAGTGGTTTATGTGCAAAATTTTGGCGCAACTGATGCGACGAATGTTTCTTGGGCGACTCATCGGGGCAATGCGCAGCACGACGGGAATTACCAGGTGTCGCTGTTTCCTCCGGGCACGCCGTTTATCACCAGCAAAACCTCCGGCTATCGCAAGGCGATGTTCACTTGCGGAGGGCCTGCAACCAATACGGCGACTGGATACCGGATTTACCGCGCGAACACCGCCGGCGGCCCGTTCGCTCATTTGATTACCTTGCCGGCAACCACTACGTCCTACACCGATGCGGGTCTTACGGAGGGATGGCAATATTTTTACGAAGTCGGGGCGTTGCAAGGCGGAAAAGAGGTGCTTTCATCACCGTTTGCTGTGCTGTCCCTGTTGAATAGCAACCTGATCTCCAACGGCGGCATGGAGGAAAACGACAACAGCCACTGGGACAAATGGTTTACGGGCGACATCGACTGGAGCAACATGATCGGCAATACCAATATTTTCTATCAAGGCCGCCAGTCCATGGAAATTCGGCTGATGACCAACGGAGACGATGGCACCATCAGCCAGTTCAACCAATACGGCATCCCAGACAGTGTGCTGCCTGCCACTCCGGGTCTGTTGTACAGTTTTGGCGGATTTCTGCGCAGCGGCGGCTTGTCGCAGCCTTCGGAACAATGGTTTGAGTGGGCTTCTTCGCCGACGGCGGTGGATACAAATGCTCCCCCCGCCCTTCCGTATCCCAACTATTTCACTCCGCACTTTATTGTCGGAACCAACGCCACGGACTGGGTTTATGCCAACCGCACTTTCACGCTTCCTGCGGGTTTTAATAATGTCCAATTCTGGCATCGCTACACCATCGACAGCCCCGGAAGCGGTTCCATTTTTATTGACAATGTTTTTCTGCGACCGTTGCCGGACCCGGCAAGCGCTGGGTGGAATGACGTCGTTCCTTTTGGCGCACAGTGGCGTTACTGGTTACTCGCGCCGCCCACCAATTGGTTCGCCCCGAGCTTCGACGATTCATTATGGCCACAAGGCCAGGCAAAGTTTGGGGCAGGAAGCGGGCCGCAGAACATCCAAACCGTTCTTCCCCCATTTTTGCCGGCCTATTATTTCCGAAAAACCTTTGTGTTGTCCGCCGTCAATCTGGAAGAATTCTTATTGTCAGCCACTTGCACGCAAAGCCCGAACGGCCCTGCAATGCAAATCTACCTCAACGGCCAGCTCGTTCCGGCCACGGACGTCGGGGCGGTTTCGGCCCAAGGCAACGAGGTGGATTACTTTGACCTCGCTCCGTTCATTGGACTTTTGCAACCCGGCACCAACCTGATTGCCGTTGTGCTCAATAATTCGACTTCCCTTGATTATAATGACGTGGCGTTCGACATGGACCTGAAAGTGATGGCCGGCGCTGCCACAACTATATCGCCGCGCATTTTGTCCGCTGAACCCGACGCCACTGGCGTGACGCTTCTGGTGCAGGCGCCGGCGAATTCAATCTGGGCAGTTCAGTCAACAGACAAACTTTCCGCCACATCAAACTGGCAATTGGTGCAAAGCACTACCAATGGAAATACAACGTCTTTTACAGTTCGCGACATAGGACAAAATGGCCGGACCTCACCTGAAACGGTATCCGCCAGATTTTATCGTGTTGTGCCTTATTGATCTCCGCCGGTGCGGATTGGCAAATCAGTCCACCGCGTGACGCTTGCTTTGCCCAGGTATATATTGGCGAATGAACGCGAGCGGCAAAACGGCAGATTCTGACCCATCACCGCAGCAACGAGCGCGACGCCTGAGGGTCATTGCGATTCTGATTTTGCTGCTGGGGATTGCGGGCGCCGAAGTGGTTTATTTTTTCGGAAATGAATCCGGTAAAATGCCCGATGACCCTGCCCTCTTGGGTTACGACAAGAACCAGGCGCGCCAAGTCGGAACGCTCTACGGGCAGCAAGGCGTGATTGTGCAGCAGTGGTCCGATGAATTAAAACAGCCCCGCACGCAGGCAATTATTATCCTTGTGATCGCGGGGTTGGCCGCGGGCGCCTGTTTGTATGTCGCAGGCCAAATCGCATCGAATTTAAAGCCATAACCATGCAATTGACTCGGTCGCGTCTGCTCGATCTTTTTGCGCAAGAACTTCGTCGTTCAGCGCTTACAGATTTTCTGTCGAATATGCGCGCGCTTCACTCCTCGTTTTGCGCAAAAAATCTGCATCGCAGCCGCTTTCCTCTCAACCGCATGGATATGGCTACGACGGTTGAGTGAACGCATGGAGCGGGTTGATCTGGCCGCATTCCAAACAGCGTGTCACATTAAAAATCATCCCGCAGTGCGGGCAAACTCCGCGCGTCGCAAAGATGTCGAATGGCCGCCTGCAATGTCCGCATATCCAAAAATCGCCCTTTGGTGGCGGAGATTTGCAGTTTGGACACGCCAACCCGGCGTGGCGCGGCGCGGCTGCGATGCGCGACATTCCCCGCGCTTGCTGAAAACCGCTCCAGCATTGAAAAAGCGCGAACACCGCAATCAGAATCAGCCAGCTATTCTCGCGCGCGTAATTGAACACAAACAGCGCAACGAGCAACGCAGCCACGGTAACCAATCCAAGCGCGCTGGCGATCATCAGGCTCCGTGCGCGCCCGAAGGCAAACCACAAAAGCGACCAAAGGATTTTTCCGCCGTCGAGCGGGTAAATCGGCAGCAGGTTAAACTCGAGTATATACACATTTATGAGCCAAATCGTGTTAATAAATTCATTCAAGTTGGGTGATGAGTCTGCTAAATGATGCATACCCGCCAGTAGTACCAGCCCGCCAAAAACCGGGATCAGCAGCACATTGACCAACGGCCCCGCCACGATGCTCCATAGCATTGCTCCGGGACGCGGCGGCGGATCCACGTAAGCCACGCCCCCGAGCAGCCAAAGAACGATTTGATCGGCCTTGCCGCCGACGCTGCGGCAGGCCAGCGCGTGGCCGAACTCATGCATCAGGACGATGCCGAAAAGGGCGAGGTATTCATAGATGCACCAAACAAAGGAGGTATATCGCCGGGAGCCGTAGCTCACCTGGTAAATGGCGGCCAGGAACCACATCCAGTGCAGGTAAACATCGATCCCGGCAAAACGAAAAATCCGGATCGACCCGTTGCGAGTTGGCAGCATATGCGCGGCAAAGTGTCGGGGCGAACACCGCGAGCGTCAAGGAGCCTTCTAAGTCCCAACCTCCTTTGCGGCGTCCCGAAAAGAACCCCCGCAGGCGATTGCGAATACTTACGTTTCACACGAGAAAGTGACCATAACGTCTTGCATGAGGGTGGTCTGGAGTGGACAGGTGCTTCTTGGGGTTGCGCGTTTGGTTTTATTGGTTTGGAAGGCGGCGGCTTTTTACGCGATGGCGCTTGGCGCGGTGAGTTACCTATTTTGCGTATTTGTGCTACGGCGGAAGCTTCGCGCTGCTCAACGAGCCTCGCATGGGTAAAGTGCAGGAACGAATTTGACTGCTAAATTCTCACGGGCTGCGCAGGCGATAGAGGCGACTCTGGCCGGTTGCATCCACACTATCCGTGAAATGATTTGATGAGGCGCTGATATTGTTTGTCACGAGTGGAACCCAACTAAGCAGGTCCGTCGTGGCATCAATGGCAGCCATTTGGCCAGGCGGCCCGCCAAAATCGAATCCGAAATGTCCTCCCGTAAGCCCGAAGTTCGGCGCAAACATGTAAATCGCCAGCATCGGTAAGGCCTTTTGAATCGTGTCTGTTTGAGGGTCAGCTACGTACAAGTTGTTTGCGCCATCAACGACAATCCCTCGCGGACCTACAAAGCCAGTCACGCTGGGGGTGCTAATTACATTGCCCACAGTGCTCACCAACCAGCCGTTGGCCAAATGCGACAACTTACGGATGCATTGATTAACCCGATCGCACACATAGACGTTTCCAACACTGTCCACGGTAATGCCAGTGGGAGCATCAAATAAAGCGTTCGTGCCGAAGCCGTCGGCATGACCGGTTTTACCAAACTGGCCCGCTATGGTTTTAACGACCCAGTTGGTTCCTGACTGGCTAACCAGACGGATCGTGCAGTTCGTTGAATCACTAATGTAAAGATTCTCCGCCGAATCAACCGCCACGCCCCAAGGGTGGTCAAATCTAGCGGCATTGTTTGTGCCGTCAGCTTCGCCGGCATTTCCCGGCGATCCGGCGACGAGATTGGCGACGCCTCCCGCTGTTATTTCATAAACGGCCTCATTGCCAAATTCAGTGACAAACATATTATTGGAACTATCGATTGCAAGGCCGTTCGGACTTGTTAATCCGCTGGCGAAAATAGAATTGCTCCCGGCTTGGGTGATTTTGTCAACAGTCCCGGCTATGGCGCAAACGACATATACGTTGCTCAAGCTGTCAACGCAGACCCCAACGGGGTTATTAGCGCCGAATCCCGATGCCAGGGTGGTGACGACGCCGGATGGGGAAATCTTGCGCACCAATCCGCTAGAGTATTCGCCTATATAAATATTGGTGGACGAATCCAGCGCAATCCCATGCGGGCCGTCGAAGGATGCGTTGGTGCCCGTGCCGTTGCCGGTCCCATTCTTGCCGCCGGCCAAGACTGAAAACGCCCAAGGTGTTACATTTGTTTGGGCCTCGGCGTGAAAGGTCATCGTGATGCCGGCGCACAGTGCCAAAATCCATCTTTTCCTCATAGCGCCAGAACTGCACGCCTCGGTCAGGGCTTGCAAGCATAAACACGCCGTCGAAGGCGTCGGTTCCTGGCATTGGCGCATTACTAGTTGGACAGAAATGGCGAAATAGCGGAATTCTCGGAAAATGCCCCAAAAAAAGATTTGACTGCGCGCCGGTTTGACTGTATCAACCCATCGTGAACACGAATCTGGGACTTCGACTGCTGCTGAACGCGCTGCTTTGCCGCGCGGCGGTCGAGGTTTAATTATTCGTTGACAGAATTTTCAAACCTCATCGCCAAAACGGCGGTGGGGTTTTTTGCTTTATTGGATGTATGAAAAACAAACGCATTATTATATTCGACACAACTTTGCGCGACGGCGAACAGTGCCCGGGCGCCTCGATGAACCTCCGCGAAAAGCTGGAGATCGCCCGCCAGCTTGCCCGCCTGAAAGTCGATGTCATCGAAGCCGGCTTCCCGGTGATCAGCGACGGTGACTTCGCCTCAGTACAAACCATCGCGCGCGAAATCAAAGGCCCGGTCATTTGCGGTCTGGCCCGCTGCGTCCCGCGCGACATCGATGCCGTCGCCGAAGCGATCAAACCCGCCGGCACGCGCGGGCGCATCCACGTTGTTTTGGCGACGTCGAAAATCCATCGCGAATTCAAATTGAACAAGGCGAAAAACGAAATCCTCCGCCTCGCGGTGGAAGCGGTCAAGCGCGCCAAATCATTTGTTGACGATGTGGAATTCTCACCGGAGGACGGTTCGCGCACGGAACCGGATTTCCTCGTAGAAGTTTGCCGGGCAGTCGTGGCCGCCGGCGCCACGACCGTCAACATCCCGGACACCGTTGGCTGGGCGGTGCCCGACCAATTCGGCGCCTTGATCCAGAATTTGTACGATGCGGTCCCCGAATTCCAATCGGGCAAAGCCGTCATCAGCGTGCATTGCCACAACGACCTTGGATTGGCGGTGGCCAACTCCCTTGCCGCAATCCACCACGGGGCACGGCAGGTGGAATGCACGGTCAACGGCATCGGCGAACGCGCTGGCAACGCCGCTTTGGAAGAAATCGCGATGGCGATCAAAACACGCGGCGATTTTTTCCAGGGCTTCGATTGCGGGTTGAACACGAGCGAGATCGTGAAATCATCGCGGCTCGTTTCGCGCATGAGTGGGCTTGTGGTGCAGCGCAGCAAGGCGATTGTCGGCGAAAACGCCTTTGCGCATGGGAGCGGGATTCACCAGGACGGCATTTTGAAAAAACGCGAGACCTACGAAATCATGGACCCGCGAAGCGTCGGATGGGGCCAAACCGAATTGCCGCTGACCAAGCACAGCGGGCGCGCCGCCCTGGCGGCGCGGCTGAAACACCTTGGCTTTAAAATGGGCGAGGCGGACGTGGCGGCGATCTTCGCGCGCTTCAAGGAAATTGGTGACAAGAAGAAATTTGTTTATGACGACGATCTTTTCGCGCTCGTGGAAGGGCAAATCACCGAGGTTCCAGAAACGTGGACCCTGGAGTATTTGAGCGTAACGAGCGGAAACCGCACGGTCCCGACCGCCACGGTGCGGCTCCAAAAAGTCTCCGACAAGAAATCGGAAGGCTCGCAGGACGCCAGCATCGGCGACGGGCCTGTGGACGCGGCGTTGAAGGCGATTGACCGCCTGACCCGGACGCAAGGAAAATTGCTGGATTATTCCTTGCGCGCAGTTTCCCAAGGCAAGGACGCAATGGGCGAAGTCACGGTCAAAGTGAGTTTCGACGGAGGCGACACCGTTACTGGCAAGGGTGCCAGCACGGATGTCATTGAGGCCAGCGCCCGCGCGTATCTCAATGCTGTGAACCGCTTTCTGTGCGGGTCAAACGGCAGCGGAAAACGCGCGCCGCAACCATGAGTCAAAAACTCAGTGAAGCTCCGCCGAAGGCGCTTGCTCCCGCGTGGTTTTATCTGATTTTTTCAGGGCCTGCTCGTAACAGGCCAGCGCTTCGGCATAACGTTCAAGGCGGTTGAACACCCCGCCCTTGCTCAAATACGCCATTGTCATGGAATCATCCTGCGCAATGGCGGCGTCGTAGCACTGAACGGCTTCGTCGAAGCGTTGCAAACGCTCAAGGGCTGCGCCGCGTTTCACCAACGCGTGCGCATTGCCGGGTTCCCGCGCCAGCAACTCGTCCAGGCATTCCAGCGCGGCCTCCGGCTTGTCCAATTTCAACAGCGTTTGGCTCTTGTTCAGGAGCACGCCGCTGACGCCCGCCTTGGCTTCCGTCGCGCCAGGGGCTGACTCGTTCTCATGGGATCTGCCGTTGCCTTCGACGCTTTCGGACAAAGTCGCCGGAGACCTTTGCGATGACGATTCCAATTCTCGCAGTCGCCGCTCCAATTGATCAATCAGACTGAGAAGGCGGGAGTTGGACTGCTCGACTGACCGCGCCGGCAGCAATTGCGCCTCCCCCATGCCGAGCGACGGTTGCGAGTGAATCGCAGACAGGCCGGCGGCGGCGGCAGCGAGGCGATTGACAGCGGCCCATTGCATAAACGCGCCAAAAACCAACGCAAGAAAGCCGATTGCCGCGACCGCGCCCGACGCGATGAGAATCATCCGATTGGAATGTTCGGAGGCCGACAACTGCGCGGCGCGTTCGCTCGCTAGCGCCCTGTCCAAGGCCTTCAAACGATCGTCCATGGCCAGGGTGTTGCTCGCGGCGGCGGCGGCGGCTTCCTCGCGATTCTTTTCGATGGTTAACTCCGCGTTGAGAAGCCGGTCCTGCATCATCCGCAGCGCATCGGAGTTTGTGTCAGCGGCATGAGCGGAAGGCGCGAGACATGCAAGAACCAGAAAAGCGATGCAATTGGCCCGCAAAAATCCGCGACCGAAATTTGCCAGCGCCGTCATTGAACCCACCGTAGGAAAAAACGCGGGAAATGCAAAGCCAAAACCGAAAATCATCGCAACGCAATTCGCGGTTTTTAAAATGACTCTATTTTTCCCCGCTCGAAGGCGCTGCTTTAGCCACTTCGTTAAAGACAGCCTGAAAACAATTCCATGAGTTCGTCGGATTTCCTTTTCCAGCGTAGTCCTGGCGCAAAAATGTCTCTGCACTGACCCATACGGTTTGCACCATTCCCTGAAATCGCGGCTGCATTTCCGCCGACGTAGTCCTGCGCCAGCGCAACATGTCGTCGGTTTGCTCAACAGCGATGCTGGCGGATTTCCACGGACAGGTCACCACGTCGAAGCCTTTCATCGCAAAATAAACCGCCGTCGGATCGGGCCGTTCGTAATGCCAGTCGCAAATCATCACATCCTTGGGAATAAGGTCGATGCTGCGCGCGGTGCTTTTATAGCTGGCTTCCCATTCGCCAAGGCCCGTCGTTTTGCCGTCGATCAGTCGGTCCCCCCAAATCCAGAGTCGGCGATTCTTCTCCCGCAGATGGTCATGAATGCGGTGCACTTCGTCGGCGAATAATTCCGCTTTATCGCGTCCGCCGCAACGCGGGCATCTGTCTTCGCCCAAATAGAAAACTTCATCCATCCCCGCATGAAAGGCATCCGCCTCGAAGACGTCGCAAAGCTCGTCGATCACCGAAAAAATGACCTCGTGGACTTTGGGGTGCAGCGGGCAATAGCTTTTGCAGTAAAGTTTATCTGGATTGGGCCATTTATATTCCGTCGGCAATTTCACCCAGGGCGTTTCATCAAACTCGGGATATTGAGTCAGCAATTTTCCCAGATGCGTCCGAAATGATTGGTGCCCGAGCAGATTGATCTGAGGAATGATTTTGATCCCATCCTTCTGACAAACCGCGACAAGCTTTTTAACATCCGCGACAGAAAGCGCGTTCGTCTCCCTTAGTTCGGGATGAGATTCAAACTGGTAATTGTAGTCCACGCGCAAAATCAACGTGTTGATCTTGCGCGAGGCGAGTTCGTGGTCGATGAAGGCAACGAAGTTGTTCACGTTGTCCGGGCGCGGCGCGGCGATGCAGAAACCGCGCACAGGCATTAAGTCGTCCAGGGCGGCTGCGTCCGATATCGCAGGAAGAAAGAGAAGCGTCAGCAGGGGACAAAATGAAAGCGGTTTCATGGCGAGGTTATAGTGCCAAGTGCGTGAAAAGGTCAAACTGCGTTAAGGCGCGATTCGCAGGCGCCGCAGGGCTATTTCAGCGAGAGGGTCTTGCGCTTGCCCTGAAACTCGAAAGTAACCGAATCGGGATTTATCTCAGAAACTCGGCAAGCATGCACAATTTCATTCACGTGCGCCAGCGTGCCGTTAATAAGGGCCGTAGGATTGCCCGCGGAAAAGAATATCCCCTGCAACTTCAATTCATTGAATGCCAGGTCCTCCGGGGACTGTTGCACGGGAGTTGCGGGCGGGGGGACACTCGTCTGGACGGCAACCGCTTCGGCGCCAGTGGAGGCGACGGCTGGAACCTTTGAGGGTGGCGGAGGTTGGGCAAGGACCGGCGCAGCCGGACTTTGAAGATTGGACTTTGGATTTGCGATAGGAGAGTCAAGTGCCGCGTAGCTGGCATTCCGTTCCAGCCGTTTGAACTGCAACCAGCAAAGCAAACAGATGACGCTGGCGCTCCCAAGCGCCACATAAAAAACATTTATCCAAGTCCATCTCCGAATGGCGCTTACAGTGGCGTCCTCTTCATGCCTCGCCGCGGCTGACGCCATGGGAGGCGCGGGCTGAACTTTTCTCTCGGCCGTTGACTTCGCGCCGCGCGGGCGGGGGCGAACAAAATTAGAATTGGAATTGCAAACGGCTTCGCGCCAATCATCGAGACGATCCGCCAACCCAAGTTCTCCTAAATACTGAAGGTCGAGTGCGGGAGCGACCACATCATCCTGGTTGGAATTGTTTGCGTGTTCGAGAGCGTTAGCGACATGAACCGCCGTCAACGGGCTGAAAATGATTTTGGACGCCTGAGAGGGATGATGATGGAGAGCGGCCGCTTCAATGATCTCCTGCGGCATTCCCCAAAGGCCAAAGAGATAAGCGCCGATCTCGCCATGGCTGGCTCCGAAAATCTCCTTCTCCACTTCCCACAACGGCATTTGCTGCTTGCGCGCAAGTGTAAAGGCGCCGCTGTACTGTTGATCGAAGTTGGCGGCCAAAATGACTTTGCCGAGGTCGTGCATTAGGCCCGCGGTGTATGCGGAAGCCGCTAGAGCAGCATCGCCGCTCTCCACAAACGCGAATTCCTTGGCGATCCATGCCACGTTGGTGCTATGGCGCCAAATGTTGTCTATGCTGAAATAAACGGGCTTGATTTTATCGTATTCACTCATCAATTTTACGGAAATAATGAGTGATTTAACGGTATCAAATCCGAGAATCCCTACCGCCTCGGCTGGATTCGTAATGGCCTGCGGAAGGCTAAAGTAGGCCGAATTAAGAACCTGTAACATCTTGGTGGTCATCGCCATGTCTTTGCCGATGATTGCGCCAATCTCCGCAGTAGTGGCGTCAGGGTTTTTCAGCGCGTTGATGACCTCCAGATAAAGTGACGGGATAGTAGGAAATGTGCGAATTCGTCCAACCAGCTCGCGCATGGTCGCGTTGACAATCAAGCTGTCGGCGGAAAGCGAACGTTCGATCGTGCTCCTGAGGGTGGTTTTATCGAATGGCTTTGATATAAACTGATGGCCGCCAACGACATGGCCTATTGCACGTTCCTTCTTATCGGCAGACGCCGTGATGAACCGGATGGTTTTTGGATAGGCAACACGAATATGGTTGAGCAATTCCGTGCCGTCTAATTCGGGAAGGTCGCTACTGGCGACAACCACATCGTGAGGTTGCTTCTGCATTTCCGCCAAAGCAGCCATCCCGCTGGCGACTCCGGTGACATGCCACTGCGGCCCCAGAATATGGTAAAACTCCTCCGCCACCGCTGCGTCGGCGTCGGCAAACAGAATTCGTTTTTCTGCCATAGAAATGTTACTTCTCTTCCCAGCATTCCTATCGGCAGAACAACGTTTTAACTTAATACGTGGCGCAAATGGTTGGGATCGAACGCGGAGACCAAGGCTATTTAGAAAAACAAGCTAAGTCTTGCGTGAAGCAAAAATAAAAGTATAAGGTAGCCACATGGATCCAGATGGGGATGTCATCGCCGAAAAAAAATCGAGTTTGGCGTCGCCAAGGAGTTCGGAAAAACTCGGTCAGCGGATTCTCTTTGTCGGAGGCAATCCTTTGTGGTTTGGACAAGTCCAACGCGATGTCGCTTGTCTTCAGCCGGGTTGGGGGTGCCTTTACGTCTCGAACGTTCCAGCAGCTTTCAGAATTTTAGCAACGCAGACGGTCGAAGCCCTGGTGGTGGATGGAGAGATTTTTGACGCAAGACGATTGCTCGACGCGGTCAAAGAGCAGTGGCCCCAAATGAATTGTCTGATTCGTTGTGCTATGTCGGACCGAAAGGGGGCGGATTCATGGAAAGGGTTGGACGTTCCGCTCATAGACAGTCAAAAGGACGCTAGTACTCTGATATCCAGCCTGTTGCGCAACGAATGCTTGCGCGAATGGACGTCGGACCCAGCAATCAAAACTCTGCTGCCCAGGATTCGGAAACTCCCCGCGACTCCCAATCTTTATATCGAAGTCACTGAGGAGTTACGCAACCCGAGCGGCTCACTGGATGTCGTCGCGCGGCTAATTCAAGAAGATCCAGTCGTCTCGGCCAAATTATTGCAACTCGTTAACTCCGCTTTCTTTGGCTCGGTGCGCGAAATCACCAACGTACTCGATGCCATTATAGTTTTAGGCACCGAACGGGTAAAGTCGCTCATTCTTCTGGCCGGAATATTCTCCCAATATAGCAATTCCGACCGATTCGCCGCCGCGTTGCGGAGTATTTTGGCCCACAGCGTTCAAGTTGCGGCCTTTTCGCGGATCATAACATTGAGCGAGACTCAAAGCACGACGACTGCGGACGCAGCGTTTACAGCAGGAATTTTGCACGATGTCGGCAAACTGATTCTAGCTGGAAATCTGCCCGAGATGTTTGATCAATTGCAGAAACTCAAAGAGACGGAAAATCTGTCCGATCGGGGTGCGGAAACGCGAATCTATGGAGTGGGCCATACGCAAGTGGGCGCTTGTCTGCTGGCGGCGTGGGGACTGCCGCTCCCGATTCTGGAAGCCATTGCGTACCATCATGAACCGGAGCGTTCTTCCTGCAAAACCTTTTCGCTGCTGACCGCAGTCCATGCGGCCAACGCTTTTGCCCACGCTGGCGCTCCACCCTCACCGATGCCGGAATTTTACGTTCCGCCCGACATTCATCTTCAATATTTGGAGAGCATCGGGTTGAGCGATCGCCGTGACCGATGGCGCGCATTATGTCTCGAAGGCCCCACCCGCGGAAAGTAAACGCCACAGGTTTGCGAAGTTCCCAAACTGTCCTAACGCGCCCAGACTGTGCCCAATCCGACGCCTGCACTGGCCCAAAAAGTTGATCAGTCTTGCCCGCTTTCTGTCCACTGCATCCACGCGGGTTAATCATCGACGATTTTTGCCGATATACACACGATGACGCTGAACCTTGATAACCTCGGGCTGGTATTTCCACAGGAATACCTCCGGGCGGCCTTGATGGTATCGTTGTTGAGCGTTTGGGTTTTGGTGGGATTGTTTTTCTACCTGAACCGTTACACGCGGCGCGAGTATTTTACGATTTGGACAGCAGCGTGGTTGTTTTATGCGCTTTGGCTGACTCTGTGCTTGCGCGTCGTTGACCCGCACGCCGGGACGTTCATTTTCACGGTCAAGCAATGTTGTGTCTCGATTTCGGCGGCTTTTCTGTTGTGGGGAAGCCTTCGGTTTCTCGATCTTCCAGTTCGGCAGCGTCTTTTTGGCGTGTTCATGCTGTTCCTTGTCGTCTGGACCATCGTTAGTCCGGAGGTCATAACAAACGTGCTGGAAGTGGAGTTCCCGATCTTCACCCTGCTGGGGTTGAGCAGCGTGTTTGCCGGAGTCTGTTTCTTTAGATTACGGAAAAAAAAGGAGTTCGTCGGCGCGGGCATGTTGTCACTGGGATTTTTTCTCTGGGGCCTTTACCTTGGAAGTTATCCGTTTTCCCAACAATATGGAAATCTTTACAGCGCGGGCTTTTTTGTGGCCGCCGTCCTCCAACTCTTCATCGCCGTAAGCATGATCGTGCTCGTTTTGGAAGAAGTTCGTTACAATGCCGAACAAGTGCGCGCGGAAATCGCGGGCGTCTTGCGGGAAAAAGAGGCATTGCAGGTCAAAGTGATTTCGGCGGAAGAAGAATGCCAAAGCCTCTACAATCGGGTTCGCCTGACAGAGGGGACCCAAAAAGCGTACGATGAATTGCGCATGGCCCAGCAGACCGTGGTCGAGCAGGAGCGGCTCCGCGCCCTTGGCCAGATGGCCAGCGGAGTCGCCCACGACATCAACAATGCTCTATCGCCGATCACGGCTTACTCGGAATTATTGCTGAGTACGTTGCCGGAATTGGAAGAAGTTCCGCGACAACGCCTTCAGAGAATCAGCCAAGCCGCCTCGGATGTCGCCCAGATCGTTGCGCGAATGCGGGAATTTTATCGGCGCGACCTCGATCCCCAGCAATTGGAAAAGGTGAACGTGAACAGGGCGGTTGAAGAGGTAATCGAACTGACACGCCCCCGCTGGCGCGATTTGGCGCAACGCCAGGGGACCTCCATTCAGGTGAAGCTTGAATTGGAAGCCAATCCGCCATTGCTCGTGTGCAACGCCAGCGAACTGCGCGAGGCGCTGACCAACGTTATCTTTAATGCTGTCGATGCGCTTCCTTTCGGCGGCGCCATCACCTTCAGCACTCGATCTGTCACGGATCCTGTTTTGCAGGAAGGTGACATTGCAGAACCCCGTCTTCAAATCGAAGTCCGGGATACCGGCATCGGCATGGATGAAAAGGTCCGTCAACATTGTTTGGAACCGTTCTTTTCCACCAAGCACGCCAAGGGCGGCACCGGCCTGGGATTGGCAATGGTTTACGGAATGGTAAAACGGCACGACGGCCTCATTGAGATCGATAGCATTCCAAATCAAGGCACCAGCGTGCGTTTGATTTTTCCCATTCAGGATCGCGCGACCGCGAGCGCCCGCCCGCAAACCACAAATTCCGGATCCTGCCGCTCTCTCCGCATCCTGTGCATCGACGACGAACCGCAGCTAAGGCAATTGATGCACGATGTCCTTGAGGTGCATCACCATAACGTCAGCGTCGCTCCGAGCGGCAAGGAAGGACTGGAAATGTTCCGCTCCAACTTGAAGGGAGGGGAACCGTATGAGGTCGTTATCACAGATTTAGGGATGCCCGATATGGACGGACACCATTTGGCGCGCGCGATTAAGGCCGAGTCTCCCCACACACCAGTCATCATGTTGACAGGATGGGGAACGATGATGAAGTCGGAGGGCGAAATCGCGCCCGAAGTAGATGCTGTCTTAAGCAAACCTCCGCGCATTCAGGAATTAAACGACCTTTTGCACAGAATCTGCCCGGTTAAGACGGCTTTAGCTCTACGGTAATTTCTATCACAATTCCATCGCGAACCACTTGGGACGGACGAGTTTCTGTAAACGCAGCGAGGTTGGCCAGCGGCGATTGTTTGAAATAACTGTTGCCATGCGCGGAATTTAGCGCATAATCAGCCCGTCTGTTCGATAGCTTGCGCTTTCATGATATGGGAATCTTCAAGTGAACTTGGTTCAGTGATGATTTGAAACCCGATTAACGGGAACAGTCTGGAAAAACACTATAATTGGGACAGCAAACATCACATGGGTAATAGTAAATTGTTCGTTGGAAACCTTTCCTTCAACACGACTGAGAACGATCTTCAAGACACGTTCGCCGCTCACGGCACGGTTGTGGAGGCTAATTTAATGATGGACCGCACCACAGGGCGGCCTCGCGGATTCGGATTCGTCACAATGAGTTCGGACGAAGAGGCGCAGACTGCCATGGCAGCTCTTAATGGCAAGTCCATCGATGGACGCGCCTTGACTGTCAACGTCGCGCGCCCGCGGGAAGAGCGTCCCGCAGGTGGCGGTGGTGGTGAACGCCGTTCGTACGGCGACTCTTCACGCAGCCGTTATTGATTTGTAGTCCAACGCTGTCGAGGTTTGGGCAACCAGACCTCGACTTTTTGTCTTTGGCCGCTTCCGATTCGCTGGTCTGCCGGAGGATTGCCTTCACCCAAGACCGGTGAATTGCGGAATGAGGTCATGAAAGAACAACATATTGAAGTGGAAGGGCGTGTGCAGACAGTATTGCCAGGCACCATGTTCCGCGTCGAGTTGGACAACAAACACCTCGTGCTCGCCACCATCTGCGGCAAAATGCGCAAGAGGTGGGTGCGTTTGACGGTTGGTGATCGTGTTAAAATGGAAATGTCGCCCTACGACCTCAGCAAAGCGCGGATTACCTGGCGGCTGCAATAAGCCGCTTGCCAGCCACCTGGCCCGGCGCACCGCGTCAAAACCGCGCCCAAATGGGTTAACTTGCTTTTCGACTGCCGCGACGCGCCGCCAGAAAGCCCAGCAGCGCCCCGATCCCCACCACAATTGCAAGAGTCTGGAGCGGTCGCCCGGTTGCTGCGGCGAGCGTCTGGCCGGAACGCAAGCGGATCCCCGCTTTGGGCCCTGCGCCTTGCCCAACTGCCCGATCGCTGGCTTTCGCCATGGCTTGAACCCCTCCGTTGTGAGAATGCGAATGTGTATGCTTTTTCATAAAAAATAGGCGGCGCTCGCGCGCCGCCCTTATTCTTAAACCGAAACTAGTTATTGTTGGCAGCCATTTTGACTTCAAGCCTGTTATCGACGTGATCGGCCCCTGCCACATGGCCGGCGATGTCGCCAATCCGACTCTTTTCATCCAGGGTATTGACAGGCCCGCGCAAAGTGACACGGCCATTCACAGTTATAATTTTGACGTTCTTCGCGTCCACGGAAAAGTCCTTCTGGTGCATGATTTCTCGGCGAATGCGCGCGGTCAGATCAATGTCCGCCTTGTTCTCTTTCTGATCCATGGGCGTCAAGGTGTTGCTGTCGCGGTCACGCACGTTCCGCGCGGTGTCATCGGCAGTAGTGGAAAAATAAGGTTCGGCCTGGTAGGCGGTGTAAACGCGCCCGGTATAATCCGCCTTGGCGAAATTGGGCCATTCACTGGATTTGAAATGGGGCGCACGGCCCAATGTTTCCTTGGAGACATCAATTTGGAGGACGTCGCGATCGCCATTGAAGTGAAGCGAGCTGGGTGGAACCGCGCTCAATTCGTCGCCCATTCCCAAAAATCTGCCCGAGGACAAAACGACCGTCACAATCCGGCCCGACGGCAAGTCAATCATAAGATTTTCGACCTTGCCAACCCTGTCGTTCGCCTGGTCTTTCACCACGGTGCCGATGACTTTGCTGGCCCTTTGCATTTCGCCCAGCCGCGATGATGGAATCATGCCGCGGTTATCGTTAAGGACGCGATCCTTCTCCCATGTGCCATCCGGCTTGCGCGTGGCAACTGTGGTGGGAGAACTTTCGCGGGTTTGGACGAACACAAACGCCGGCTCTTCGCCGTAATAACGATAAACGTTGCCCAAGTGCTCGGAATCGGAATATTCGCTCCAACGTGACGTTTCAAATTTCGGCGCGTTCTTCAGTTTCTCTTTGTCAACGTCCAGGCGCAGGACCTTCTGATTGACATCATGCTGGAGGGCGCCCGGAGGAACGGCGCGCAATGAATCGCCCATTCCAAGAAATCCGCCGGTGGACAAAATCACCTGCGTGATTCGGCCCGAAGGGACATCTAAGGCGATGTCCGAAACATCCCCGAGTTTTTGATCCTGGTAATTCTTGACGGTCATTCCGATAATGTCCGAGGCTTTCGCGACGTCGTTCAAACGACCGGCGCGTTGCGCATAAGGCGCGCGGTCTGGGCGACCGGATGCGTCTGTTTGAAGATTGGGAGAATCTGCTGCCATTGTTGAGAAGACGAGCGCGGACGTTGCCGACGCGCCAATAAGAATTTTTAAGTTTCGTGTCATATGTTCGTTCCTTGGTCTGAATGCTTTCTGGTTGCACCGTAGTTCGAGGCGTTGCTAGACGCTACTAGGGTATAATCCTAAGCTTTCGAACTTTTTGGCCTCCCATCGCGAAATGAAAAATAATGATAAAATTACGCTTGATAGCCCGCAAACTTATCGACAACAGAATGGCGGGTGTCTAACTTTGGAAGTCCAGTGTTGGAGAAGAAAATCGCAACGCGCAGCAGGTTGCTCCGGGCAAAAGCCCTGGCGTTTCTCGCCGTTTCCTTTCTGGTTTCTCTTCCGCGCCCCGCGCAAGCGAACGATCTCGCGACCGAAAGCCGCGGTCCGTATTTGCATAATATCCCCCTGCATGATGTTCAGGGACGCGTCATTTCTCCGCCGGCCCTTTTGAGCGACGACGGCAAGCCACAGGACGCGAAGACCAGCCCGTATTCCACAGCGCAGACATGCGGCAAGTGCCACGAATACGAAAACATCAGCCAGGGCTGGCACTTTAACGCAGCGCAACCCAACATAAAACCTGGCCGTCCTGGCGAACCGTGGATTTTGACCGACCCCGCGACGCACACGCAAATCCCGCTGTCGTATCGCGGATGGGCCGGAACGTTCAAGCCGGCAGAGATTGGCCTGACCGATTACCAATTCCTGACCAATTTCGCGCACCACTTGCCCGGAGGCGGCGTCGGCGACCCGGCTAAAATTGACACCGCCGACCCCGAAATGGGGCGCATGCAGATCACGGGCGCGTTGGAGATTGATTGCCTCATTTGCCATTTGTCCACGGGCCGCTACGACCACGAAGACCGGTTTACGGCGATCAAAGGGGAAGATTTCCGATGGGCGCCGTCCGTTGCGGCGGGACTTGGGACGTTCGCCAGTTTTCGAAGCGCAGGCAGCATTGCTGACCAATGGCATCCGGGAAGGCCCGTTCCCTCCACGTTGCCGGCCATCAAATACGACCGGGCGCGGTTTGATCCCGACAACAACGTGGTGTTCCAGGTGACACGCCGCCCGCCTGCAAATAATTGTTATTATTGTCACACCAGCGAAACTGCGCTGGACGATTCCCGCTGGCATAGCGACCAGGATGTTCATCTTCGCGCCGGAATGATTTGCGTCGATTGCCATCGCAATGGACTCGACCACATGATCGTCCGCGGTTACGAGGGCGAAGCCAAGGACCGCACTGTCAACGACGCGATGGTCGCTTTGCGGACGCGGATGATTCGGCGCGATTCCAGCATGAGCGAGGACGAGGCCCGCACGCGCGCCGGGCAACAACTTGAAAGCGAACAGGGGGAGATTGCGACCCTTTCGTGCCGCGGATGCCATATGAGCGGAAGATTGGGATCGCCGAAATTAATCCACAGGGGCCTGCCGCCGATCCATTTTGAGAAGCTTTCCTGCACAGCCTGTCACTCCGGCCCGTTCCCTGCGTCGCAACCAGCGTTTGTTCATACTTCGCTGGCGCATAAATTGGGACTGCCCGCTCAGGCGCGCGGAAAAAACACGGCGCCCGTGATCGTTGAACCGGTGTTTCTCTACGACGCCAACACCCGAATTGAGCCTTACAAAATGGTTTGGCCGAGTTATTGGGCGCGCTTAAAAGATGGAAAAATCATGCCGCTGTTGCCGCGCGAAGCCGCAAAGGAAGCGACTTTCCCGAAGCAGGAGACGACAGACGCGCCGCGCGACCCATACTTCTCAGAGCCGTTCACGGATTCCCAAATTCAACACGTGCTCCAAAGTTTTCCCGACGACGCAGCCAAGGGGCAGGCCGTATTTATCGCGGCAGGCAAGCTGTATCGATTGGACCGCACCACCCTTGTTTCGGAGGAAAGCGATTTCGCGAAGCCTTACGCATGGGCATTGGCACACGACGTCCGTCCAGCTTCGCAAGCCCTCGGCGCTCGGGGTTGCAGCGATTGCCATTCCGGCGATACGCCGCTGTATTTTTCCACCGTTGTGGCACGCGGACCGGTCGATCCCACTAACGGCATCAGCAAAGCAATGTGGCAATTGCGCGGCAAGGACAATACGGTCGCCTCCGTTTTTGCGTTCACTTTCAAATTCCGGCTGCTCCTAAAATGCATCGTGTTCTCCTGCTCATTTATTGTGCTGGCGGTGCTGGTCCACTACGGCCTTCGGGGCGTGGGCACAATCACCTCCTCCAAATCGCAATGAAACGCTGCGCGAAAACAACTTATGGCTTGATGGCGTTGGCGGGAATTGTCCTTGCGGCGACCGGCATCGGCACTTTCGCGCTGGGAAGCCCGCCCATGACGCATTGGATGTTGATGGCGCATGTCGCGGCCGCCCCTTTGTTCGCGCTTGGCATTGCGGGGGTCGCGCTGACGTGGTCCGGTTGCAGCACAAGTGGCGCGGATTCTGGCCTGACTACTGCCGCCAAAGGCTTGCTTTGGATAATTCTTCTGTGTGGGTTGATCGTGATGCTTTCGGGAATTGTTCCGATGACGCCCGTGTTTGGAACGCGTGGGCAGCATTTACTATACTTGACCCACCGGTACGCCGGAATCGTCCTCGCCATCGCCGTCCTGGCGCACGCTCCAATGGTCTTCAAGAGTCGTGCAAGAAATGTGGACTAGACAGCCTTCGGTTCCCCGCTAGATTTTGTGCGATGTCCGCATCGACAACTTTGAAGCCGGCGCCGCTTTCAAAAGGCGCTGTATTCCTCCGGCGGCTTTTCAGTTTCCTGGTCCTTTGGACGGTTGTCATTGCAGGGCTTTTCTGCGGCCACAAGCTCATCTCCGACTATATATTCCTGTGCATTATTTCCTTCCTGGCGGTCACAGGCTTGCTGGAATTTTACGGGATGGTGCGGAAACTTGGCTACGCGTGCTATCCCAAACTTGGCGTTCTGGGCGCCCTGCTGCTCATTGGCGCCACGTTCGTTTATATTTCCGGCGATTTTCGCCGCGCCGCCACGCCTTCCCGGATGAATGATTTCGAGACGAGCTTTTTTATACTGTTCGTCCTCGGATTGTGCATTCGCCAATTTCTCTCCCGCGAGGTGAACACGGGAATTATCGCGATTTCGACGACCCTCTTTGGCCTTCTCTATGTGCCATGGCTTTTGAATTTCATTCAGAAAATCAATTTCTTCGGGCAGCAGGGCGTTCAAGGCGAATGGTACGTCCTCTATTTTGTTCTTGTCACAAAATTGAGCGATTGCGGCGCATATGCCACCGGTTCGCTCATCGGCAGACACAAAATGATTCCGCGCATCAGCCCCGGCAAAACATGGGAAGGTTTCGGCGGCGCAATTGTCGTCTCCACCGGCGCCAGTGTCCTGTTCGCGCATCTTGCGCGAAATCACCTGACCGGCATGACGCTGACGCACTCGAGCATCCTTGGTATTATTCTCAGCACCGCCGCAGTGGTGGGCGACCTCATCGAGTCGCTGTTCAAGCGCGAAGCCGGCCTCAAGGATTCCGGCCATCTTTTCCCCGGCATCGGCGGGATTCTCGATTTGCTCGACAGCCTGCTGTTCAACGCGCCGCTCATGTACCTCTACCTCCGGCATATTCTAACGTAGGGCTAAGATTTCCTGTCACCTTTTGAGTGGCTTGGCGGACATATGCGTGAAACTATGATTACCAAAGCCATGCTCAATTCCGAAACCGAAGATGTTGCATTGGTCGCCGAAAGTCTGGTCGGCAACCGCGACGCCTTCGGTTTAATCGTCCGCCGCTACCAATCACTCATCTGCTCTCTGGCCTATAACGCCACCGGCAACTTGCTCCAAAGCGAAGACCTCGCGCAGGAAACATTCCTCGCGGCCTGGCGTCATTTGCGCGATTTGCGGGAGCCTGCCAAATTGCGCCCGTGGCTGTGTCAAATCGCCCGCAATATCACATGCGATGCCCTCAAAAAACAGGGGCGCGAACCGATGCATCGCGCGGAAGCCCTGGAAGCGGCGAACGAATCGCACGCCACGGAAGCCTCGCCCACTGACAACGCCATCAGTCGCGAAGAGGAGGCCATTTTGTGGCGGTCGATTGCGGATATTCCGGAGTCCTATCGCGAACCGCTGATTCTTTTTTATCGCCAGCACCAAT